>LULL01000431.1_pt1 | contig 11956 bp, 10 predicted proteins | sample 728161 | NCBI WGS metagenome assembly LULL01 (sample SAMN03860290, study PRJNA289734) | marine metagenome | biome: seawater column; feature: ocean; material: water; isolation source: Red Sea water column Station 149 - depth 500m | place: Saudi Arabia: Red Sea | collected 2011-10-15 | depth 500 m
TCAAGATCGAGGGGTTAAGTCCTATGATAAGTCTTCTTAACCGCCCGACTACGGTGGGGATAGAAGAGAAAACTCAAACTCACAGACAGAAGCTATTATGATGTAACTATTTTAAATTTCTAGATATCTGGACAGAAAAGCTTATTTCAAATTTGAAACTATTTACTTCTAGCATAACTGCTCACTAGCGCCTCAATGAAATCCCTTTTTAAAAGCACTCTAGAGGTTCGTTACTAAGTTTAAGTTTTCTCTATCATCAATTTAATAGGTCAGTTTAAATCTTTTTCAAAGCCGCTTCAAGGTCTTGAATCAGATCATCACAATCTTCTATACCAACACTAAGTCGAATTAAGTTATCGTGAATTCCTAATTCCGTTCTTATTTCTTTTGGCACAGAGGCATGGGTCATGATCGCAGGATGTTCTATAAGGGATTCAACTCCACCAAGACTTTCAGCGAGAGCAAAAAGCTTTACTTTCTCAAGAAATTTCTTTGACTCTTTAAGACCCCCTTTAATAAAAAATGTAATCATTCCCCCAAAGCCGCTCATTTGTTTTTTGGCAATTTTAAACTGAGGGTGTGACTTCAAGCCAGGATAAACAACAGAGTCTATCTTTGGATGAGTTTCTAACCATTTTGCAATTTTGAGAGCATTTTTTTGATGGGCTTCCATTCTTAGGGCCAATGTTTTTATTCCTCTGAGGACTAACCATGAGTCAAAAGGAGACTGGCTTGGGCCCATTGAGTTTTGTAAAACCCATACCGCATCGTAAAATTTTTTATTATTTGTCATCATACAACCCCCAACCACATCACTGTGACCATTGATGTATTTTGTCATTGAATGGACGACAACATCTGCCCCCAAGCTTAGGGGATTTTGAAAGTAAGGACTCATAAAAGTGTTATCTACGACACTCATCACCTTATACTTTTTGGCCATTTCAGAGATTTTCTTAATATCTGAAATTTTAAGCATAGGGTTGGTTGGAGTTTCTAGCCAAATCATTTTAGGTTTTTCTTTAAGGGCCTTTTCAACTGCTTTGAGATCAGTTGTATCGATAAATTCAAAATCATGTAAATGGCTAAAGACTGTAGTAAATAATCTATAGGTTCCTCCGTAGACATCATCCCCACAGATAATTTTTGAGCCCTTTGGAAGAGCATGCATCATTAAGCTCATACAACTAAGCCCAGATGCAGTGACAAGAGCATACTTTGCCTGTTCTAAGGCCGCTAAATTTTCTTCTAGACGAGTTCTCGTCGGATTATGGGAGCGCGTATATTCATAACCTTTATGCTTTCCTGGACTTGATTGAACATAAGTTGAGGTTTGAAAGATAGGAGGCATAATGGCCCCTGTTTCTTTATCTGGTTCTCCACCACTGTGAATGGCCTTTGTTGCAAATTTCATTTCATTTTTCATTATACTAACCTTCCGTTGTCACCAATAATATTTAAAATCTTTTCATCAAGAGCATCTTTAGAGTTTTCTACTTTGTAGTCGTGTGATTGCATCCATTCATCATTATATATTTTTGAAGCATAACGATTACCGGAATCGACCATAATCGTAAGAATTTTTTCGGGCTTGTTTAAACTTTTTGCGTATTTTATGGCCCCAACGACGGCAGAACCACAAGATCCCCCAGCATAGATTCCTTCTTCTCTTAAAAGTCTTCTTGTCATTTGAAATGATTCTTCATCTTCAACGACTACAAAATCATCAATAACATCAAAATTAACATTTTCTGGTAAAAAGTCTTCTCCAATTCCCTCTAAAACATACGAATGAGCTTCACCCATTTCTCCCGTTTTTTTGTAGTGGGCCAAGATTGAACCTTTACAATCAACGCCGACAACTTTCATGGAAGGTTTTTTCTCTTTTAGAAATTTACCCACTCCAGATATGGTCCCTCCTGTACCTACTGAGGCCATAAACGTATCAAACTCAGCATTTGTTTGTTCATAAATTTCAGGACCAGTTTGTTCATAATGACAGAGAGTATTGGCTTTATTCGCATATTGATTTAAAACAAAAGAGTTGGGAAGTTCTGCTAAAGCAGCAGCTACAGAGTAATAACTTCTTGGATCATCTGGCTCAACATCTGTAGGGCAGACGATCACTTTAGCTCCATAGGCACGTAAATTATCAATTTTTTCTTGGGATTGTTTGTCGGCCATAACAAAAACACATTTATAACCATAAGTATTAGCAAATAACGCCACTCCAACACCTGTATTTCCAGAAGTACATTCAACAATTGTTCCTCCTGGCTTTAGGTCACCATTTTCAACTGCTTTTTGGCACATATAAACTCCCATTCTGTCCTTAACAGAGCCTCCGGGATTCATATATTCAAGCTTCACATAGATTTCTGATTCAATATCTTTTGTGACTGAATTGAGTTTTATAATTGGAGTATTTCCAATTGCCGAAATAATGTTTGTGTTTTTAAATTTATCCATTTTAATTCTCCCTCGGTGTTATCTTTGTCCAGGTTTGACTTAGCTCTTTTACATGTTCAATAGGTGAGAGACTAAAGACTTCTGGAAATTCTAGAACTTGTTTGAAATTATTTTTTAAACCACTTTTTAATTTAAGTTCCCTTTCAATAAGAGATTGTTTGAGCTGGTTGAGTTGGTGATTATCATTCTGCGGGCTCCAGCTTTCAAGTTGATCTTGAATACATTTATTAAGCACAATGAAAGAGTCTTCATTAATGAGTTCACTCGCACTTTTTTTGAGCTCAAGAGCTTCTTTAAGTTTATTTTGGTCAACACTTGTGACTAAAAACCAATTGGAATTATCATGGTTTTTAAGTTCTTTTTGAAGATTAAGCGCTCCTAAAAAAGAGTCTTTTGTTTTATAGATAGCAATAATTGTATCAACAAAGTCTTCTACAAACTTATCACCGGTGACTTTATTAAGATAAGATAGGAGTGTTTTGACGCCGGAGGAAACAACTTTGTTAACAATTCTTTTTCCAAAGCTCATAGTATTGGAACGGTCAATTTTTTTTCCAAGATATTGAAAAATCTCAACAAAAGATTGATCAAAGAAAATTTGAATTCTATTAGCACTATCTAAAAAGTCTAAAAAATGTCCACCTGGGGGAGTATCTAAAATAATGGCATCATATTGGTTTGACTGCATTTGCATGTTGAGCTCTACCATCGCCAGTATTTCATTTAAGCCACCATAAGGCCGTGTTAAGATATTTAAAATTCGATTATTGAGTACATCTTCACAATTGTTAGCCTGGGCCACTCTTGTAAAGGTACTCGTTGGATCCATCAGTTCGACATAAAGTTTTAATTGCTCATTTTTTTGAAAGGGATCAGGAATAGGCAGGACCTTACCAGCGTCTTCTAGCTTGATATTAAGCAGCTCTCTCAATCTTTTCGCTGGATCAATAGTAATGAGGAGAACTTTTTGACCTTCTTGGGCCAATGTTATCGCCCTAGAGGTGGCCAAAGTTGTTTTGCCGACACCGCCTGTTCCACTGAAAATTTCAAATTTCCTAGCTGTTAAACTCACAATAATCCTTCTTTTGCTGGTGTTATACTAAATTTTCCACGGAAGGTACAAGGTCTTTTACAATTTGGGCGGAAGCGTTATTCATACAATAAGGTATTTGTTTAGGTGTTCTAGGCGCAAGGGCCTTTAGGGCCTCTTGTTCATTATAAATTTTCTCTTTTAAAAAGTCAGGTAAAGCTTCATCTTGATAAGAGTTAAGACAATTATTGCAATAAATATCTGTCTGATAGTTTGAAAGCGTCTTAATATCTTTTTCTAGTTCAGTTGCTTCATGAACAGCTAAAAGGGTAGGAAGGGTAATAATATTAATTTTAGTAAAGTCTTTTTGTTCTAAGGTTTCTAGCATCAGTTTAGTGTCTTGATAGACAACTCCACTTTCAAAAATATGATTAAAGTTTTTAGTGGCTTCTAACATGGTCAAAGCGTGTCCAGAAGAAGGAGAGTCAAGCACAATCGTTAACTGAGGATCATCTATTAACATTTCTAAGATCTGGCCTAAATAAATAACATAGGAGAAACCTGGAATCATATTAATAAGTGACTGGAAAAAAGGAGTTTTGACAACCCATTTTGCAATCGTTTCTGATTTTAGCTTTTTAGTAATATAACCTTTAGCACATTCTTGTAAATTAAGTGATAAAACGTTAAGGCCAAGCTCTTTGGCCAAGTCATCTGTGTTAAGATGTGATTCACTTGGTTTATTGATTTTGCTATTGGACAGATATAGGTAGAGATATTTTTTTTGGTTTTGTTCTAAAAACTTACAAAAAGATAAAGCTAGTGTTGTTTTACCAACCCCTCCTTTACCCGTAAATAAATAAAAACGTTTTAAATCATCCATGGAAGAATGATTAAAACAAATACATCATCGTTAGTAAAAGTTTAAAATACGAACCACGAATATTTTCTGTTTCATCTTGCTTTATTTCAAAAGGTAAGTGGTATTGAGCTAAAATTCCTGCTACAACTTTTTGATTAAGTCTTAAATCAACTCCTGCACCAGCATTCATTCCAAAAGTGTATTTTGCTTCAGATGTTTCACCGCTTGAGTTTTTTATTTGAGGCATATAAAAACCTAAACCAGCAAGAACAAAAGGTGAAAAGGCATCAAACTCGTACGATCTCCCTTTGATACTCATGGTGTAGCCTCTTAAGATTACCGCTTTGCCTTTGTATTCATGTTCAGAATAGTGGGCATTGAGCATCAAATCAAAAGAATAACTCGCCGTATAGGTATAGAGTAAGTCGGCGGCAATTTTGTTATCGCCTTTCTTTTCAAAGTTTCCTAACAGAAAAGTTTGGCCAAGGCCAAAACCAATAGCATGTTTGTGAACTTCTCTTTTGGCGGCACTTACAGCTTTATTGGCTTCTTTTTCTGACTCAGAGTTTTCTTTTGCAGAGGCAACTGTTGTGATAAATAAAAAACTCATGGCGATAAAGGCCATGAGTTTTAAAAATATATTTTTTTTCATAATAAACTTATTATTACTTTTTATTTAAGATACTAGTTTAAAGTTGTTGTGTTTGTTTCCATGCTATTAAGATTAACACTATTGTTATTCATAAAAGCAGGCATTGAAGACTCTTCTTTCTTTTCAGCAGCAGCTTCGTTATCTTCAGCAATTGAAGTTGGAAAGTTAAGATTCAATTGAGCTTCTAAGCCTCTGATATATCCAGTAAGAGTTCCTTCTTCAGCTCTGATAACTCTTTTAAGAAGTTCTGTATCACCAGGCTTAAGTGACTTTCTTTCTTGGTCAGCAAGAAGTTGAAGTTGAGTTGTGTATGTAATGTCTTTTTTAGTTTTATTGTCGATAACTTGTATCTCATTACCTTCTCTGATGATTTGAGCAATTTCTTCAAGAGTTACGTAACAAGATTGAAAAGTGTCGTAAAGTTTTCTGTTTTGGTACCTTTTAATAATTCTAACGTCTTTCATTTGGTGTTCCCCTATTTTTTTTCGTCCTTATCATACCAAAGTACTCTAAGGAGCATTTTTATCAAATATTTTGTACTTACGTAAGAATAACGTGTAGCACATCTAAATTTGTGAAACCTACATACACGGCAATTACAAAAAAAGTCAACCCGCTTAGTCAAAAAAAATGAAATATTGCGAAAATTTAGCGAAAATAAGTATTTTTTACTTATTGTTCCTTGTCTAATTAAAAATTATTTAGGGAAAACAGTGCCATTTATAACCTATTACAGGGTTTTTCATAAATTTTTTTTGTTCCCTCCCGATAGGGTTAAAGGGTGTTAAACACCTAAAATGTTGCTATTTTTAGGAAGCTTAAATGAAGAAACTAAACTTTAATTTGCGAATTTTAACCTTTATATCTCTTGCGCTTTGGTTATCAAGTTGTGCTCAAACCCCTAAGAAAAAAGAGGTTCCAGCGCAAAAGCATCTGAGTCAAAAGCAAATTGAAGAATTGAACCAAAAAACGATTGACCGTGTTTCGAAAAGGCTGGAAGAACTTTCTGTTGCGGCTAAAGCTTCTGGGCCAGATAAGGTTCGGTTTTTGGCCAGTGATATGTACTTAAAAGCTTCTGCAGCATTAATGGAAGGGGACTATCAAACGGCAAACCTTATTTTTAAGCACCTCGTAAAATTGGCTCCAAAAGATTATTTTGTAAAACAAAAATATGCTATCAGTCTGATTAGGACTGGAGAAATTGAAGCTTCATTGAAAATTCTCGAAGAAGTTTTTAAGGCTTCAAAGAGAAAAGACTTAAAAGTTGGTTTGGTGCTAGGAGGGGTTTATTCCAGTCTAGGACAAGTAGAGAAGTCACGAAACGTATATAAGCGGCTTATTAGTATCCATAAAAAAAATGAAGAAGCTTGTATCTTTTTAGCAAAGTCTTATGCTTTGGAAAAGAAAACAAAACGAGCGGCAAAGCTCTTAAAAAACTGTAATAAAAGAGATCCTGGTAAGGGGATTTATAATTATTATATTGGCAAAATTTACGTTGATAAAAAATATTATAAAACAGCGAAGACTTACTTCCAAAGAGCGCTTAAAGAAGAGAAAAACTTCTCTCAAGCGGTTATGGCCTTAGGCTTGATAAATGAAGAATTAGGTCATGAAACAAAAGCTTTAAAGATTTATAAAAAATATCTTAGGAAAAATCCTAATGATACATTAATTTTATCTCGTTTAGTCCAATTGATGTTTACTCAAGAAAAGTTTAAGGAAGTTATTGAATATGCAGAACGCTTAAGTGATTATGAGCCAGATAACTTAAACCTTAAGGTTAAGCTTGGGATTTTGTATAAAGATGCTAAACAATACGATAAGGCAATTAGTATCTTTAAAGGTTTATTAGAATTTGCTCCAGATAACGATAAAATTCTTTATTATTTAGGGGGAATTTATCAAGAGATTCAGGACTATGATAACTCTATCGATTATTATGGAAAGATCGCTAAGACGAGTGGCCTTTATCAAGATAGTTCATTTCAAATAGCGCAAATGTTATCGTTACTTGCTAAAAATGAATATTTAGAAGAAAAAGAAAATGGTCCTGGTCATGATAAGTTTTTAGCTTATATTAATAAGAAAATTAAAGAAATTGTTGCTTTTAAAGTCGACTTTAGCGTGGTTAAAGCTTCTTATTTTGAGAGTCTGGAAGAACATGATGAAGCTATAGATGTGTTAGAAGAGGTTAAAAATGAACAAACTTTTAATGATGAACATCGTTTTTATTTAGCGGCTCTTTTTGAAAAGGAAGAAGAATATTCAAAGGCTACCGAGCTTATTGAAGAGGTCTTGGATAAAGATCCCAATAATGCCCACGCATGGAATTTTTTAGGATATTCCTTATTAGAAAGAAATGAAAAGCTAGATATTGCTTATGAATATATTCAAAAAGCGATTAAGTTAAGTCCTAAAGATGGTTATATTAGAGATTCTTTAGGCTGGTATTATTATAAGAAAGGGAATTTAAAAAAGGCTTTAAAAGAGTTAAAAGTGGCGATCAAATTAGTGCCAGACGATCTTTCTATTAATAAGCACTTGGCCGTTGTCTTTTCTAATTTAAAGAATTTTAAAAAAGCAAAAGAATATCTTCAAAAGGCACTTGCTTCTACCAATAACGAATCAGAGCGAAAAGAATTATATGAGGCTTTAAAAGAGCTGGAACAAGAAAGAGTCCCAGCAAGTTTTCATCTGATCAAAATGAATTAAGTTGTAATTTTGTTTTCTTAAAGAGATGATGTGGCGTATGAAAAACATTATCTTTCTCTTTTTTTTATCAAGTTGTTCTTTATTTAAAACTCATTATTTAGCAGGGGACCTCCGACAGGCCGTTAAAAAAGTTTGTTTAAATACGGCAGGAAAGGGTCGTCTTTTTATTAAAGAGAGAAAATATATTTTTTCTTATGAAAGTGCTCTTGATGAAAAGCATGCTAACTGGATTCTTGCTTTGAGTTTTCCCATGCATAAAACAGAAACTTTTAAAATTGACTGGAGTGAAGAAGGACGTGTTCGGTTTGAAAGTTCAATTGAAGAGAAGATCTTAAAAGAAAATTCAGAAATTAATCCCCAAAGTTTAGAGGTTTTTACACATGGGGTCGGAAAATTATTAAATGAAGTTATTGAATTGAAAACCCAAAGACAAACTCAAAAAACTGATTTTAAATGGAAGGTGAGTAGAAAAAATATTGTTGCAGTGAGCAGAAAAATGAGAATGACAGCAAAGTTTTCTAATTTAGTTTCTAATAGCCACTTTGGTTTAATCAGTGTAAGTTATCACGACTTAAACGATCAGACTTATAAAATGGATCTGGTCGTCAAAAATTGTTTTAAATGATGTAAGATTTTTTGCTACTTTGCGTAATTAGTGCCAAAGCGCACTAGTTGTCAGAACTAGTCAAATTTTATAGAACATTTAACTAGTTAAAATAGTTCGACAAAAAAGGGGAAGCATATATGTACAAATTTGGTTTAAGTTTTGTAATGGCCTTTATGGTTTTGTTTACTAGTTGTACAAAAAAACAAAATTTTAAAGAGAAAGTTTTACAGATTAATGTTAGCGCTAAAGTTAAAGGACTAGATCCGGTTAATGCTGGCGATACTTATTCGAGTAATGAAATCGCAAGAGTTTATGAAGGACTTTTAGAATATCATTATTTGAAACGCCCTTACGAGCTGATTCCAAACTTAGCCGAAGCTATGCCTACTGTTTCTGATGATGAACTTACTTATACTTTTAAAATTAAAAAAGGTGTCATGTTTCACGATAATAAATGCTTTCCAGGAGGAAAGGGACGTGAATTAAAGGCTCAAGATTTTGTTTATTCTATTAAAAGAATGGCTGACCTCAATAATAATTCAACAGGTTGGTGGTTATTAGATGGGAAAATTGCAGGTTTAAATGAGTGGAGAGAAAAATATAATGGAAAGCCAGCTAATTATGATGATAAAGTAGAAGGTCTTCAAGCATTAGATGACTATACATTACAGTTTAAACTGACGACAAAATATCCACAATTTCTTTATTCTTTAGCGATGGTTTACACTTTTGCCGTTCCAAGAGAAGCCGTTGAAATGTATGGTGAAGAATTTTTAAATAATCCGGTTGGTACGGGTGCTTTTATGACAGGAGTTTATACTCAGTCTAATACAATTGAATATACAAAAAATCCTAATTATAGAGATGTGAGATATCCTACTGAAGGTTCTGAGGCGGACAAGAAGAAAGGATTGCTAAAATATGCAGGTAAGAAACTGCCTTTAGTAGATAAAATTAAAGTTAATATTATTACAGAGTCTTCTACGAGCTTTTTGAAATTTAAAAACGGAGAAGCTGATTTTTCTGCAATACCAAAAGATGATTTTAATGAAGTTGTTTTACCAGATAAAGGAATTACTGATGCTTTTGCTAAAAGAGGAATTTCTTTAGAAATTACTCCAGACTTAGATATCACTTATATAGCCTTTAATCACGACGATCCTCTTTTTAAGGATAATGTGAAGTTAAGACAGGCAATGAATCTAGCTTATAATAGAGTTGAGGCCAATAAATTATTTTATAATAATACTGCAATTCAGGCGCAAACGATCATTCCCCCAGGGATTGGTGGTTACCAAGAAGATTATGAAAATCCTTATCATGAATATGATTTAGAAAAAGCGAAAAAATTATTGGCCGAAGCAGGATATCCGGAAGGAAAAGGCTTACCAACGATTAATTATGAGACAACAGCGACAACCGTCTCAAGACAGATGTCTGAATTCTTCTCTAAGTCTATGAAAGATATTGGAATCAATATTAAAGTTAATACTAATACGTGGCCACAGTTAACTCAAAAAACTAAAAAGCGTCAGGCACAAATGTTTGGTATGGCCTGGTTAGGTGATTACCCAGATGGAGAAAACTTTTTACAACTTCTGTATGGGCCGAATGCTTCTCCTGGACCAAATGGAAGTAATTATAATAATGCTAAGTTTAATTCAGACTTTGAGAGAATGAAAAATATGCAACCAGGGCCAAAAAGAGCGAAGTTGTATGCTCAACTTGCTCAAAGAGTAGCTGAACAAGCCCCTCTTATTCTCGGAGTTCATCGTACTAGCTATGTTTTAAAGCATGCGTGGATTAAAAATTATAAGTTTTCGACATTTAACGCGGGGCATGCAAAGTACTATGATGTTGATCTTGAAAAGAAAAAAGAAGTTTTTGACTCTGGAATTTTGACAAAAGAACTTGAAACAAAGACCGCTTCCAATTAAAAAGAAGCTATTGCAAAGTTAAGTAGAGGAGTTTTTGGAAAATGAGTAATAACTGGAACTATATTATAAGAAGGATATTATACCTCATTCCCGTATTGTTAGGTGTGTGCTTTTTGGTTTTTATTCTGTTTAATGTTACAGCTGGGGACCCCGTTCTTATGCTTTTAGGTAAACACGGATCTCCTGAGCAAGCTGCAGCGTTAAGGGAACAATTGGGACTAAATCAATCTTGGTTTATGCAATATGTGGATGTTGTAAAGTCGGCATTTACCTTTGACTTTGGAAGATCTTGGTCAACTAAACAAGAGATCTCTTCAATGATTGCTCATGGAGCCATTCCTTCTTTAACATTATCACTTCCAGCTTTTTTTCTTTCAACTGTGACTAGTATCTTATTTGCTTTATTGGTTGCTTTTTATAGAGGTAAAGGCATTGATTTGTTTATTCGTGTTACTTGTATTGCGATGATGAGTATTTCCTCACTGGTATATATTTTAGTTTTTCAATACTTATTAGCCTATAAGTGGGGGCTTTTTGAAATCTCAGGATATGAGTTTGGCTTTCCTAATTTTATTTATTACGTCTTATTGCCAATAATTATTTGGGTTATTTTAAGTTTAGGACCAGATATTAGATTTTATAGAACTTTGATTTTAGATGAAATCTATCAAGACTATGTAAGAACTGCACGGGCGAAAGGTCTTACAGAAAAGAAGATTCTTTTTAAGCACGTTTTGAGAAATGCTATGATCCCCATTGTGACTTATACAGTCGTTCAATTACCATTTCTTCTTTTAGGAGCTCTTTTATTGGAAAGCTTTTTTAGTATTCCAGGTTTAGGGGGAATGACAATAAATGCGCTAAACTCATCAGACTTTCCTGTCTTGAAGGCCATAACCATCTTATCAGCAATTGCTTATATCGTTTTTACTCTTATTCAAGATATTATTTATACAATTGTTGATCCAAGAGTAAAGTTACAATAGGGATAAATATGTTAGAACAAACAGCTGCTGAAAATATAGAAGCAAAACTAAATGACGAGATAAATACAATTGGTAAAAGTCGTTCTTTGTGGGCAGACGCTTGGCATCGTCTTGTACAAGATAAAATAGCAGTGTCTTGCTTAATAATAGTGGGATTATATGCACTTGTGGCTTTATTATCAGGTTTGGGCTTAATTGCGGCAGACTGGTCACAAGAGGTTGGACCCAGTTATGCTCCTCCTTTTGAAAATTGGGATTATATTTTGGGAACAGATCTTTTTGGAAGAAGTGTTTTAACAAAAGTTATTCATGGAACTCAAGTTGCTATGAGTGTAGGGCTTGTCTCTTCTTTAATTGCGATTCCTATCGGAGTTGCTTTAGGTGCTCTTGCAGGTTATTTTGGAGGTTGGGTTGATGAAGTTATCGTTTGGTTTTACACAACTGTTTCTTCAATCCCGGGAATCATGCTTTTAATGAGTATTGCTTTTATTTTAGGTAAGGGAATTACAACTGTTTATATTGCTCTGGGCTTAACTTCTTGGGTTGGTTTGTGCCGTCTGATTAGAGGTGAGGTCATGAAGCATAAAAATCGCGAGTATGTTCAAGCAGCATCAGCCATTGGAGCAGGACATCCACGTAAGTTGATTAAACATATTATTCCTAATGTAACTCATATTGTCATCATTTTTACATCATTACAG
>LULL01000734.1_pt1 | contig 11797 bp, 13 predicted proteins | sample 728161 | NCBI WGS metagenome assembly LULL01 (sample SAMN03860290, study PRJNA289734) | marine metagenome | biome: seawater column; feature: ocean; material: water; isolation source: Red Sea water column Station 149 - depth 500m | place: Saudi Arabia: Red Sea | collected 2011-10-15 | depth 500 m
ATGTTTGAATTCGCCCTTGTGTAAATGCAGAAGAAGAGCTTTGGAATTACAATGTTGATTTTTTTATCGACGCTGCAACAAAATTTTCGAATGAATCACTGCTTCACTTGTATATTGTTACGACCTCTCTAAATTATTATCGTACTGAATTTCGTAAAAATGGTAGCGATTTTGAAGATTATTATTTTGAAAAATGGTACTCCTTATTTGAAAGCTACCGAATCGAGTTAAACAAATTCGACTTAGACAATAATCTAGAAGCTATTGACTGGTTTGATAGCAATTTTCATAAATTTGTAGAACTTTTCGACGCGTTGGCTGATGAGATTTTCTATATTTTGTTTGCAAACCGACAGTTCCTACTCAAATTTAATACATTGCTGATAAAAACCGTTAAAGTTACAAATTTCCCTGCTAAGTTTTTAAAAACTAAAGCAAGAATAAAAAGAACGTCAATACCTTAATGGGTAAAGTCGGCTGTCTTTCACCGAGATAAAGGCAGATTTGTATTTTGTAATACAGATCTCACTGGGATAGTAAACACATTAACAATTCTAAATTATGTCCAAATTGTTCCCTTGGATTTATTAGGGACAAATGATCCATGTAATATTCAACTTATTTGCTAAAGTTGCAATAAATCAAAAAAAATAAAAATGGGGCCACTAGTAATTTATACCTACCTTGGTGGACATGATAAATTTTAAATACCAACCTCATTGGCATATAAATTTTAGCGCTCATCTATCTTATGTTTTAAATTATTGAACACTAAGAAAACTATAAAAACTAGATTGTCAAAACGAAACCAAATTTACAACCACCAAAACCCCAAACAAACCACCCACAACCACATTCAACCATTTAATTTTCTTAGGGAAATAAGTCATACACAGCCCAACCATCAACGCTGAGAAGGTCAGACAACCAATCCATTCGGATAGTCCGAGAGACGCCCCTTTCCAAAAGATCGCTACAACAGCCGTTAAACCAAGTAATACCCAACCCACAACCTGAAAGAGTCTGCTCTGCTTATCAGAGATTTTTGCGGTGAAAATATCACGCTGATGCTTCTGCATACTGCATGCCAAACAGCTAAAAGCAAACACCGACACACAAATCAATAACCATGCACTCATGCGCTATGCTCCTCTACGGTTGAAGCATCATTTGATGTCACGGCTTCAGCAGTTTTAGCTGTCACTTTCACGGCTTTCTTTTTCGGTGGTGTAGATTGATAGCGTTTCAGCTTGTAGTAGCTATAGGCAAAGATCGCCGCCAAAATCAAACAAACAATGTCAAAGCTCGCCACCACCGATTGCCCATGATAGACACTGCTCCACAGCGCACGACCGCCTGTCGCCAAGTTAATAATTGGCGTGAATAAATACATCGCCGTCGCCAATACCAATAGCTCAAGCCACGCCTGACGATGTTTGCGCAACATGGCATAGATTAAGGTCAGTAGCCACACGATCAGGAAAGTACGAATCTCCCAATCTGTACGATCCGCCATCTGCGCAGGGATAAAGCGATTCGCCCAAAAGTATCCTGCACAAGCAATCGGTAAGCCGATGATCGAGGTAATATTGAGCACTTCGACCACACGATGCCCGAATGGCGTATAGCCGAGCTTTTGAATATTTGGTGTGCGTTTCACGATCCAATGCACTAGACCCGTTGCCACCATCATGGTGCCGATCACACCTGACAGGAACAATATCCAGCGCATTGCCGTATCGACGCCACGTGCCATATGTAGCCAAGTGAGCAAGGTATAGACTTTCGACGGTGCAAGGCTTGGTGTCGCGTCTTCCGCAGGCATTAGCTCACCTGTTACGCCATTGAACTTCAAAGTTGGCGTGCTGTTACGATCGAGTAAACTATCGCTATGTGTGGCACGGAATTCGACTTCGCTTGCCGTGGTATTTGGATTGACCACGGTGATGTTGGATACTGGATTATCTTTCCACTGTGACTGTGCATATTGCAACATCACAGATAGATCAGCCATTGGTGCAGGTGGGAATGCAGGAGCTACTTCTCGTTCGCCACGATCACCTTCACCCTGACCACGTTCGCCTCTATTTTCCGAGTTACGATTTTCAGCGTTTTGATGTGTTGCGTTCTGATTGCCTTGTGCCTGACTTTCTTCACCACGATTGCTATTTTGACAATTTTGCTGTTCAGCATTTTTGCGCTGTGAATTTTCGCCATCTGGACGATTTTCAGATCGTTGCTGTTGTCCTGCTTGTCGTTCGCCTTGTTGCTGATTTTGTTCTTGGTTCTGATGCGGTTGATTTTGCACTAAAAGTAATCATGATGTGAAATGGCAAAGCAAACACCGCTGTGGCATTATGCGCATCGAGCCATGAGCGTTGCCCTTTACCAGGACGGAAAGTAAAGAAATCCTTAAAAATTTTCTTATGGGTGATGATGCCACTAATGATCGCTACAAACATAAATAGCGTCGCCACACCAACGATCCACCGTCCCCAAATCCGTGGCATACCATACAGCTCAAAATGGAAACTATACAGGAAGCCACCACCACATGTTTCCCGAGGCTCGATGATCTGACCAGTGGCGCTATCGAGTACTATCTGATTGCCACCACGTCGTCCACGTGGATTTTCCCCGACAGCACGTGCCGATATATCAATGGTGGTACTACGATCACTCGGTAAGCGAATATTCCAACTACCTGCGTTTGGCTCTTTTTGATTAAGCACAGTCAAAGCGGTGTGTAATTGCTGTTGTTGGCTTTGATTCGTTAAAGATTGGTGCAATTCAGGCTTCATCCATACGCTGATTTCATTTTGAAAAAAGCTCAACGTGCCTGTAAAAAATACCACATACAACAACCAACCTAATAGAACACTCACCCAAGTGTGAAGCCATGACATCGACTGACGAGGACCCTCGACTTTTGCATCTACACGCATGACTTAACCCTTTAACCACAGATTCAATAGAAAAAATACCACGCAAGGAATCAAGACACCGAGCCATGCTTTAAGTGTGGAATTGACCAAAAACACCCAAATAAACACTGCACAATGCACCACAAAGGCAAGCATGGTTGCACTGAGCACCGCACTGGTACGCATCTCAGGAAAAGCATTGGCAATACACATCGCAGACAGTGCCGAAAATGCATAACCGCCAAAGATCGCCAAGACAAACCGCCCAAAAATCATCCAGCGGTATTTCGGCAATCCTTGAGGTTTTGGCTTTACTTTATTGGTTTTCTTTGAACTTTTGTCTTTAACAGAAACACGTGTTAGTTCCGCTTCAGCGCCGAGTTCATGTGTGGTCATGGGAGGAATCATATCAATTCGCCTTGATATTTTTAGCTTAATAGATAATAAATAATGCTATTTGTTAATGATAAATATTATCACTATTTTTACAAAAAAGTAGACTATCTGCTAATTGTGAAGAAAAAAAGGAGATTGACGAAAACAACCTTACAAATTGATGAAATTTTAAGCGATCATGCATTTTTGGGTGTTTCAGTTTATACTTTGGATTACAACTCGAAATATTTTCCAGCACTTAAAAGTGCAAATGAAAAAGCTACACTGATACTTAACGGACTTTTAAATCTACCCACATTAGAGTACACACATGAAAAAATTATTGACCGCCACTGCCATGAGCATTGCACTTTTCCAACCCATCACAGCAATGGCTGCCACGGCAACAGAAGCCTCTGTCAAAGAATTATTGCAAGTCACTGAATCTGAGCAAATGTTAGATCAGGTCAGTGCACAGATGGATAGCATCATGTCGCAATCGATTCAACAAGTACAAAAGCAACAAGGCGAACCACTGACTGATGCGCAAGTCGAAGTCTTACACAAGTATTCAAAGAAAATTGCAGATGTCATGGCAAAAGGCATGACTTGGTCTGACCTTGAGCCTGCGATGGTCAAGATTTATCAAGATAATTTCACCCAAGAAGATATTAACGGTTTGATTGCTTTCTATAAAACACCACTAGGTAAAACCACAATCGAGAAAATGCCTGTGGTCATGCAACAAAGTATGGCCGTTGGGCAAAATGCCATGTTAAAAATCATGCCTGAATTGACTGAAGAAATGAAAGATTTTGGTACTGAGTTGCGTGCTGCTGAACAAAATTCAGATCAAACGAATAAAGAAGAAACATCAAGTCAATAATTGTTTTGATTGTTGTTTGAACTTTACAGTTTTAGAAAAACTAAAGTGTTAATAACGCTCAGCATAAAGATTTAATCAATCAATATTGATTGCTATATGCTGAGCTTTTATTTTATTCATTTTTAAGATAAAAATAGTTTCATACAGTTTATTATCGTTAAATAATGCACTATACAGACTACGAAAACCATAAATGCACAAAAAAAGTATTCCAAAATATTTCAAGAAAATCAAAATACTGGAGTTTTCGTAACACAGTTATTTATTTAAAGCAGTCAGTTCAGTCATCGGCCATCTCGGTGTGGTCGTGACTGCCAAATCGTCTTGTTGCCCTGCTTTTAAGCGTTGATAGCCTGCAAAGGCAATCATTGCGCCATTATCAGTACACAGCGCAGGCTCAGCATAATAGACCTTTGCACCCATACCACTCAGAGAATTTTCCAACTTTTCACGTAAGCGCAGATTTGCACTGACACCGCCTGCAATCACCAATTGTTTTAAGCCTGTATGCTTGAGTGCTTTGATAGATTTTTTCACCAAAGTATCGACTACAGCCTCTTGGAATGACGCTGCAATATCTGCTTCACGCCCTTGTCCTTCGACTGCTTTGATTTGGCTCGATACTGCTGTTTTTAAACCACTAAACGAAAAGTTTAAAGCCTGTTGCATCAATGGACGAGGAAATGCGAAAGCATCAGGATTGCCTTGTAATGCGAGTTTGGCAATTTGTGGACCGCCGGGATACGGTAAATTGAGCATTTTTGCGACTTTATCAAACGCCTCACCTGCCGCATCGTCAATCGACTCACCAAGTAGTTCATACTCACCAAGCGCATGTGCAGCCATCAGCTGGGTATGACCACCTGACACCAAAAGCGCAACAAACGGAAATTGTGGTGGCTGTGCTGACAATAATGGTGCAAGTAAATGTCCTTCCATATGATGTACACCAATCGCAGGCTTATTTAAGGCAAAAGCAAGACTTCGCCCAAATAATGCACCTGTCATCAGTGCACCCATTAGACCTGGACCACGTGTATAGGCGATCGCATCAATATCTTGTTTAGATAAATCACATTGACCCAGCAATTGATCTAATAGTGGAATGAGCTTGCGTACATGATCACGAGAAGCAAGCTCAGGGACTACACCGCCATATTCTGCGTGGAGTTGAATTTGACTATACAATACTTGCCCACGAAGACCTTGTTCACTGTCATAGATCGCTAGACCAGTTTCATCACAAGACGTTTCCAAACCAAGTACAATCATTTTCACACAACCAATTCAAGCGATAATTTCAAAATCAGTTCGTTCGAGACGATGGCGCACATTATAGACTTGTACTTCGCCGAGTAAAAGCGTAAAATGTCGCACTCATTCACCGTATGTACATAGGGTACATACACATTATCCATAGTCTTAATAGAGGATTCTATATGCCACAAGTTAAATTGAAAGAAGGTGAACCAGTTGACGTTGCTATCCGTCGCTTCAAGCGCTCTTGCGAAAAAGCAGGTGTTTTAGCTGACGTACGTAAGCGTGAATTTTACGAGAAACCAACTCAAGAACGTAAGCGCAAAAAAGCTGCTGCTGTGAAGCGTTATGCAAAAAAAGTTGCTCGTGAATCAATCCGCACAACTCGTTTGTACTAACTCGCTTTTATAAACTTGTCGTGACTATACTCAATGATTGAGTATTCAGATTTTAAATTGATAATTGATTGATGCTATGACCACTTTAAAAACGCAAATTACTGACACACTCAAAACTGCCATGAAAGCAAAAGATATGGCGACCGTGACAGTGATTCGTGGATTACAAGCAGCGATCAAACAAATTGAAATCGACGAGCGCATCGAACTTGATGATGCTCAAGTGTTGAACGTTGTTGAAAAACAAGTCAAACAACGTAAAGAATCGATCAAGGCCTTTCAGGGTGCTGGTCGAGAAGATTTAGCTAGTAAAGAACAAGCCGAACTTGAGGTAATATCTCAATTTCTACCTGAAGCTATGTCAGAGGACGAGCTTGATTCTCTCATTGCGCAAACGATTGAAGCGCAAGGTGCTACTAGCATGAAAGATATGGGTAAGGTGATGAATTCTCTACGTCCGATCATAGCCGGACGTGCCGATCCAGCCCAAGTATCTAGCAAAATTAAAGCAAAGCTTTCGTAGTTTTTTTCTAAACTCCCCCCAGTTTTTTTAAAAATTACTATTGATAATCATTCTTTTGATTGAAATCATCAGAACACCTAATTGCACCTTAATACTACGATTTATCATTATATTATTTATATTGTCTAACTCATTAAATCAGTTAAATTTTAAACAAACAAGCCAATTAAAAGACCCTAAATCATTCACCTTTGTCTTAAAATGATAAGTTAAAAGCACAATACATCGTTTAAAGTAGCCACAATTTGCATGATTTAACCGCACCGAGTTTCGATGACGCATATTCTGACTTTATTTTCTATTCAGCACACTTTAAGATAGTTGCTCAAGGAAGCTTGAGCGAAGTCGGTCGTGAGATTTGCTCAATATGATAGGCAGAATGTTCCACCGAGTCAGTGCACGGAGATTTAAATGAAAAAGTATCAATGTATCGTTTGTGGTTGGATTTATGATGAATCACAAGGCTGGCCTGAAGACGGTATTGCAGCTGGTACAAAGTGGGAAGATATTCCTGACGATTGGACTTGCCCTGACTGTGGCGTTTCAAAAGCAGATTTTGAAATGATCGAAGTATAAGTCTTACTCGACTAGACCATGCATTGCATGGTCTTTTTTGTTTTTATAGTCATTGAGCTTAAATCCTGCTACAGCGTTAATCTCACTCGCAGTACTCTTTGTACACCTTCGCTCGGTAGCCTTGTATAAGAAATTAATTTCTTAGACTATAGAAGATATTTGAAAAAATATTTAAAAAATCCACGGAGATAACAACATATGGCAACAATGCGCCCTATCATCATTGTCGGCTCAGGTATGGCTGGATATACCCTTGCACGTGAGTTTCGTAAATTGAATAAAGAACAGTCGCTGATCATGATCACGACGGATGATGCAAGCAACTACGCCAAACCAACTTTGTCGAATGCCTTAGCGGGAAATAAAGCACCTGATCAAATTGCGCTTGGCGATGCAGAAAAAATGCGTACTCAACTCGATATGACCATTCTCACTGAAACTTGGGTTAAAGCCATTAATGCAGAACAACATCAAATCGAGATTGAAACTAGCGGTCAACTCAGCACTTTAGATTATGAAAAATTAGTGCTTGCCGTGGGTGCAAATCCAATTCGTCTCGCCATCTCTGGTGATGGTGCAGATGATATCTTTGTGGTTAATAATCTTAATGATTATAAAGCCTTCCGTAATCATCTAGATCAACGTGCAGAAAAACGTGTATTGATTCTTGGTGCAGGATTGATTGGTTGCGAGTTTGCCAATGATCTGAAAAATACCGACCATGAGGTCACAGTAGTTGATTTGGCACCACGTCCTCTTGGACGTTTACTACCAGAACATACTGCCACCGCATTCCAAGAAAACCTTGAACAAGCAGGCATTCAGTTTGCACTAGCTACCACCGTTGATAAAGTCGTTAAAATCAAGCAACAAGGTGCTGATATCGATTATGAAGTGACCTTATCCAATGGACAACGCTTTGTCGTTGATGTGGTCTTGTCTGCGATAGGTTTGCAACCGAATATAAATTTAGCAAAATCGTCCAAAATTCATACAAGCCGTGGTATAATTGCTAATTCGCTTATGGAAACCAATCAGCCCGATATTTATGCTGTTGGTGATTGCGCAGAGGTTCAAGGAACATTGCTTCCTTATGTAATGCCGATCATGCAACAAGCTCGAGCTTTGGCAAAAACGCTGAATGGTGAAAGCACCCACGTTCACTACCCTGCAATGCCTGTTGCGGTGAAAACACCTGCAGCACCATTGACTGTTTTACCTGCACCGACGGATGTTGAGGTCAATTGGGAAACAGAAGAGTTTGACGATGGCATGCTTGCCAAAGCAATTGATCAAGAAAGTACTTTACGTGGCTTTGTGTTGCTGGGTGCAACCGCAGGCAAACAACGCCTCAGCCTTGCAAAATTGGTTCCTGACTTGATCCCTGCACAGTCTAGTTAATACATTTTCATTAAGACAGATTGTTGCATACAAATGTTAAGGTAAGTTTACAACGATAGACTTACCTTTTTTACATTCCACAAGTTACATGTAACGAATTATGTTGACTCAAACCTAAGTGTCACAATGCGTTGCAGATGAGTTGTATAGAGGACATTGCCGTGACAGCGACCGCTTTGCAAATGAACCAATCGCCGTATAGTGAGTTCATGCAAGAAACTGAAGTTTTGCTACCAAACAAACAACGACTGCACGTTGAAATTGGTGGTAATCCTGCACATCCAACCATTATGTTAATTATGGGTTTAGGTGCGCAGATGTTGGTATGGCCTGATGCATTTTGTCGACTACTCATTGACGCAGGTTATCAAGTAATACGCTTTGACAATCGTGATATTGGTCTATCTAGTAAAACCAAACGTAAAGGCGAACGTCTAAATACATTGAAACTGATGGGTCGTTTTGGCTTAGGTCTACCGAATGAAGGTGCACCATATACCTTGTACGACATGGCTGAAGATGTCAGCTTACTAATTGATGCATTACGCTTAAAAGAAGTGAATTTAATTGGTGCATCAATGGGTGGCATGATTGCGCAAATCGTGGCGGCACAATATCCTGAAAAAGTAAAAACGCTAGGCTTGCTTTTCACCAGTAATAATCAACGTTTCTTACCTCCACCATTTCCAAAGCAGTTGATGAGCTTGATTGGCAAACCGAAATCCCATGATGAAAATGGTATCGTTGAGCATTCGATTCGATTATTCAACACTATTGGTTCACCAGGTTTAGTCGATCCAATTATGTCAGCTGAGCATGCACGTAAACTTTACAACCGAAGTTTTTATCCCGCAGGCGTATTACAACAATTCTTGGCGATCCTTTGTACAGGTTCGTTATTAGAACTTGACAAACAAATCGAACAGCCTACGATAGTGGTGCATGGCAGTCGAGACCGTTTGCTCCCACCTGCACACGGCAAAGCTGTGGCAAAAGCGATCAAGAATGCAAAATTTGAACTCATAGATGGTATGGGACACGATCTACCACTATATTACATTCCAAAATTAGTGCATATTTTCACTCAACAAATTAAATCATTGACTCCTTAGGACATTATGGCTGCTCTACCTTCTCTCCGTCAGCTTTCGTATTTAGTTGCTTTGTCTGAAACCTTACATTTTACTGAGGCAGCACGTCGCTGTTTCGTTACCCAATCCACTCTCTCGGGTGGCATTATGGAATTAGAGCGACTACTTGGTGGTGTATTGGTAGAGCGTGACCGCCAAAATGTCAGGCTAACACCACTTGGTGAAAAAGTCGTTGCACGTGCTCGTGTTTTACTTGCCGATGCGCAAGATTTGATGCGTTTAAGCCGTGAGATGAGCGAGCCATTAACGGGTGATTTACTTGACGCAACTATTACAAGCTGTTCAAAAAGATTTACCACGTATTCGTTTGCATCTGCATGAAGCGCAAAGTGAAAAAGTCCTTGAACGTCTTGAACACGGTCAGCTAGATATTGTCCTTCTTGCCTTGCCTTTTGATACACAAGGTTTGAAAATCAAAGAAGTCAATACTGAAAAGCTCTATGTAGTCTGCAATAAAAATGATAAAGATACCATCAACGCCAAGAACATTGATGATTTAGATTTATCAAAATTGATTTTGCTTGAAGAAGGCCATTGCTTACGTGATCACGTCCTTAGTGCATGTCCGATCAAAGAACAAAAGAATGACGCTCGCTTAAAGGCAAGCTCTCTACCAACGCTATTAGAAATGGTTTTAGCCAATCTTGGTTTTACCATGTTGCCTGAGATTGCTATTCAAAACGCAAGCTTAGTCACCAATGACCAGCTGATTATTCATCCTATCGAGAATCCTCCTGAACGTACATTGGCATTGATTACACGCAAAAGTACGCCACTACAGACTGAGTTTGATATTTTGCACGGTATTTTAACCACGATTACTACACAAGTCTTATCAGACAATCAAAAGTATATTGCGTCCCAATAAGAGATTTTCTTCAAACATAAAAAAGCGTTGGTATTTACCAACGCTTTTTTTTATCAGCTTAAAGAATGTTTACTGTTCAATCTTCGCCTGACTACGTAGATATTCAATATAATCATTCAGTTCATTCTGACCACGAGGATCAAATCGATTGACCACTTGAGCTTTTTGCTCATCAGTCAAATTAAACGCTGGATTTTGTCCAACATCAGACACTGCTACGACAAATAAGAAATCACCTACATTGGCTGTTTTTGCTGACCAAAAACCATCTTTGGTCGGCACTGGCACACTGTATGCCACTTTTTCGAGATCTTCAGGAAGTAGCCCACTAAAGCGTGGTACTGGGCCTAAATCGGTAAAACTTACGTCACTTGATGCCAATGCCTCAGATGCAGGCTTAGATTTAAAATCTGCCAAAAGCTGTTTTACACTCGCTTCCGCCTGTTTGACTTGCTCTGCACGTTTTAGTTTAGCTTGAATGTCTGCTTTTGCTTCTTCAAGTGTCAACGGTCGCTCAACACGATAATCTGATACTTTAAACCACACAGTCTTACCATCAGCGGTCGAGGTCGCAGTCGAAACATTGCGATCACCTTCTGCAATTTGCTCAGAGAATAACTTTTGCTTGACCTGAGCATCAGACAAAATGATGTCATTATTGTTGGCTTGTACATTACGCGCAGCTTGGATAGACACTTTATATTCTTCAGCAATCGCTTCAAGTGAATCTGTTTCAAGTGCGGTTTCATTGGCTTGACCAATGGCATCTTGATACATGTTTTCTACTTTTTTGGCTTTAGCATCGCTCATCAGCTCATCACGTACAGATGCAAATGCTGGAACAGTGACACCTGACAATTGATCAAGACGGATAATGTGATAACCAAATTCAGTTTTGATCGGTGCTGATGTTTGACCATTTTGCTTGAGCGCTAATACCGCTTGGTCAAATGCATCACCAAACGCACCCACCGTATAGCCTTCAACTTGACCATTAGACTCTTTCGATACAGGATCTTCTGAATACTTTTGCACCAAAGCTTCAAACGTTTCACCCGACTTTAATTCCGCTTGAATTTTTTGAGCGAGTTTAGCAGCTTCTTCATCACTACGGTTGTCAGTGGTAATCAAAATATGACTGATTTCACGATCCGCATCTTTGGCTAAATTTGCACTGTATGCTTGATAAGTTTGTTGTAGATCTTGTTCGGTAACTTCAGCACGATTTTCAAATTCAGACTTATCCAAAACCACATATTGCACATCTAAGTTGGCAGGACGGTTATAATCCGAAATATTTTTATCATAGTACGTTTTCATTGCAGCGTTTGACGCAACAAAATCCTGTGCAAAATTCGCCAATGGAATTTCAGCAAGATGAGTCGTACGCTCTTGACTGATCATTTTAATCAAATTCTCGGTGTCTTTGGCACTATGC
>LULL01001308.1_pt1 | contig 11767 bp, 12 predicted proteins | sample 728161 | NCBI WGS metagenome assembly LULL01 (sample SAMN03860290, study PRJNA289734) | marine metagenome | biome: seawater column; feature: ocean; material: water; isolation source: Red Sea water column Station 149 - depth 500m | place: Saudi Arabia: Red Sea | collected 2011-10-15 | depth 500 m
TATTCAACTGGAAGGGGCCATTGGCTCAGTTATTCTTAATCTTGATAAGTTCTTTCGTACTAATTATAAGAAGCCATTGGTTAGTTTTTTAAATTTAGCCCCTCACAACAGAGAAAAGTTTTTTCTTCCCATTAAAAAAAGAGAAGACTTTGATGAAATTTATAATAAATAGGTAGATTATAGAGAACTGTCCTGTTTGAGAAGTTCTTCTAGATTGGATATAGCCGTTAGCCCCATGGCCAGAACAGCTTCAGCAGCATTTCCACCTATATGAGGAGTCGTAATAATCTGGGGATGAGTGTAAATTTTTGAATTGGACAGAGGCTCTTCAACATAGCTATCTAGAGCGGCTCCTCGAATCATTCCTTGTTCGAGTGCTTCAAGTAAATCTGTTTCATTTATAATACCGCCGCGAGCACTATTGATGATGAAAGGATTTTTCTTACAAGCTTTAAAAACTTCTAGGTTGAGTAAGTTTAGTGTTGAGGTATCTAAGGGAGTATGTACAGAAATAAAGTCTGCATTCTCATAGATTTCTTTTTTTGTCGCTTTCGTTGCGCCTACTTCCATGCAAAAATCACTAAGATCTACAATATCATTGATTAAAATATTGCAGCTAAAAGGTTTAAGCATTTTGACGACTTCTTTGCCAATATGACCACATCCAATGATTCCTATCGTTTTTCCTGTAAGTTGAAATCCTCCATGTTTTTGCCAGTGGCCTTGTTTTAATTGGTAGGAAGAAAAAAATAAGTTTCTGGCCAAGGCAAGTAAAAAACCAATTGTCATTTCGGCAACTGATGTTTTGTTTACTCCACCTGTCCATCCAATCTCTATAGCATGTTTTTTGCACGCATCTTGGTCAATATTATTTAAGCCTACACCATATTTTGAGATAATTTTTAATTTAGGACAGTCTTTCAAGACTTCCTCATCAATAGGGTCAAGGCCTACAATTGCAGCATCAGCATCTTTTAGGAAATTAATGAGATCTTTTTTAGAGTGGATCTTATTGTCTTCATTTAAGCTGATATCATCAAACTTTCTTCGCAGAGCGGAAATGAGTTCTTTATTATTTGAAAATGACTTTGATGTAACGACAATTTTTGGTTGAGATTTCAAAATTAACCTTCTTTTATCATAATTCTATTATAATATTGTAAGCAATTATGGCATATTCCTAATTGAAATTCCAAAATAAAGGGATATTTTTTGACTATATTAAATGAATTCAAAAAAAGAAAAAATTTGCAACTGGTTGGGAAAAGCCTTGGATTTTTATTGTCTGAAAAGTTTTTACGAATTGTTCTTGGCTTTTTTATTACTGCTTGGATTTCTCGTCAATTAGGCCCAGAAAACTACGGTAGTTATGTTTATGTTACTCAATATATTATGATCTTTATGCCTCTTGTTATGTTTGGGATGAACGAGCTTATTGCTAGAGATCTTGTTGATAAAGAAATTCCTGAAGGAGAAGTTTTGGGAACAGCTTTAGCAATAAAACTAATTAATTCGGCAATTGGGATTACCTTAGTTGCTCTTTCTACTCTTTTCGTTAGCTTTACACCTCAGGAAGAGAACCTTGTTTTTTGGTTAACGATACTGTTGTTAATTCAGGCTTTTGCTTTGGTGGACCACTGGTATGAAGCTCATTTAGAATATAAAAGCTTGGTTTTTGCAAGAAATCTTGGTTATCTTGTTGGAGTGGCGGCAAAGATAACATGTTTGTTTTTAGAGTTACCTTTTTATTATTTTGTCGCTATTTTTGCATTTGAATTTTTTATAACTCGAAGTCTTTCAGTTTTCTTTTATTTGAAAAAGACCAAGGCATTCCCATGGAAGTTTTCAAAAGTATTGTTTATAAAGTATTTAAAAGAAGCTTTTCCCTTATTTCTTGTTTTGGCAGCAACTATTTTGGAGCAGAAGATTTCCCTCGTTTTTTTAAAAAAATATGAAACAAAAGAGTTGTTGGGGCAATTTTCGCTTGCCTTTGTGGTCTTTAATACCCTTAATTTTCTTCCTAATGCTATCGTGACAACTCTCTTCCCAACGATTATACAAACTCGAAAGAAAGATCAAGATAAATACGACTACAGAAGCCGTCTCTTAATTGGTTTATTGCTTTGGATGGGAGTTTTCGTTTGGATAGGTTTTAATACGATCGGGGGAAGTCTTTTTCTTTTAGTTTTTGGTCCTAAGTATGAAACTGCCGTAGAAATCATGCAATGGATGTCGATTTTAAGTATTTTTGTCTTTTTTGATACAGGAAGAAAGAAGCTTTTGATTTTAGAAAAATCAGGAAAAGAATACATGTATTTCATCATTTTTTTTGTTATTCTTAGTGTAAGTTTTCAATATATGTTGGTCGAAGAATATTCTTATAAAGGAGTTATTGGAGGAACATTTTTAGCTTATTTAATTGCAAATAGTTTAAGTTTTTTTATGGGAAATAAGATAAGAAAAATAACTTTTTTAATATTTAAAGGTTTTTTAGTTCCTTTTGTTGAATTAAAAAGAAGGTTTATGTGAGTTTAATAAATAAGATCATTCAGAATTATAAAGTCGTAGGGTTTTTAGGATTTTTTCAAAAAGTTGTGAGAAAGATTTTTAGTTATTTTTTAAGAGTCTTAAATTATAAACGTCTTGAAGAGCCATGTAGTGTGGAGCCTGATTCTCAGCAGTTAAGTACATTTAAAGATAAATATAAGGGAAAAAGATGTTTCATTATCGGAAATGGCCCTTCTTTGAATACGCATGATTTAAATTTACTTAAGGATGAGTATACCTTTGGAGTTAATAGTATTTTTTATAAATATGAGTCTGATAATTTTAAACCGTCTTTTTATATGGTTGAAGATAGCCATGTAATAAATGATAATATTGAACAAATTAATGATTTTCATCCTCATTTGCATCGGTTTTTTCCCACTAATTATAAGCATCTTATTACAAACAAAGAAAATACAAGTTTTTTCAGAATGAATAGGGGCTTTTATGAAAAACTGAGTCCTAATTATCATATACCCAGATTTTCAAAGGACTTTTCAAAAAGAGGTTATTGTGGCCAATCTGTAACTATTCTTAATTTACAATTGGCTTATTATATGGGCTTTACTGAAGTTTATCTGATTGGAATGGATTTTTCATATAATATTCCTGACTCAGCCGTCATTTCGGGAAATGATATAGAGTCAACAGAGGATGATGTGAATCATTTCCATCCTGAATATTTTGGGAAAGGAAAGAAATGGCATGATCCTCAATTAGACCAGGTGCTAGTGAATTACCAAAATTGTAAGATTCAATATGAATTAAATGGAAGAAAAATTTATAATGCAACTAATGGAGGAAAGTTAGAAATTTTTCCTCGAGTAAACTATAATGAAATATTTAATAATGAATAAAGGTATCTTCTTTTAAATTCATCACAAACAATTTTCAGCTTGTTTTTAAATGGAATGTCTCTATGCTGTCGATTCGTAAAAATAAACTCTGCTGCTCTTTGAGCCGAAGATTTATGAGGATCAAAAGAGACATGTTTATTAAGAAAATACTTTGATCTTTCAATATAAATTTGTGGCGTATCTAGGGTTTTGATTATAGCGTCTTTAAGCTCTTCTTTATTTCTAGGAGTTTCAAAACTTCCATTGGGCGACAAAAATTTATCAACTTTTTCATTAAAGTTATTGTAATAAATAACTGGCTTTCTCATGGCCATTGCTTCAAGAATAGAGGTTGAAAAACGGCTAATAAGGACGCTACCTTGAGAAACAAGAGTATTAATGTGCTCATTTGATACATTGTAAGTATTTAAATCAGTTTGATCTGCAATATGTTGTGATATGGTATAATCAACCTTTAATTCCTTACAGGCCGTCACGACATCCTCAATCCAGCTTTTGGCAAATTGAGAATATTTTCCATAAGAAAAATTAGCATTTATGATAATTTTAGGTTTGGAAGGGGTGATCGTTTTTTTTGTTATAAGCTCTTCTATCCTCGCAATTCCCAGTAAGTAAAGGAAAGCGGGACCGAACATAAGGAAAGCGTGGTTTGAATCCTTTATGAGTTTTTAAATGAGTATCTTGAAAGTCCTGGACTCCTTCTACGATACCAAAGGTTGGAATTCCCAGAATGTTTGCTAGGAGGATATTTTTTTTAGTAACGGCTCCCCAGTCATTCATAGTGACAATGGCCGTAGGTTTATATTTTAAGATAAAGAGCGGAGTATAGGGAACTGTTTTTATATTTAGTCTCTTTGCTTCTTCAGTTACACCTTCATGATGAATTTTATCAATATTTAGCATTTGACAAGAAGCCCCAAGAGATTGGAGTTCTTTCATAATTAAATGCATATTGTAGGTGTGATATGCATTATGGGGAATAAAAAGAATGTTGCGTTTGTCCATAATAATGTATAAATTTAGAGTGATTTTAAAAAGGGTTACATATAAATGTCAAGGCGCATATCAATTATAACTCCGTGTTATAATTCGGAAAAAACGTTGGAGCGGACAATTAAGTCAGTCTTAGAGCAATATCATGATGATTATGAGTTGCTTTTATTAGATGATGGGAGTACCGACTCAACTTTTGATATTATCGAGCGCTATGCTACTAATAATTCTCGTATTATAGGTTATCGGCTGGATCATATGGGGGTTTCAAAGCTAAGAAATTATGGAGTGGAAAAAGCAAGTTCAGATATTATTACTTTTTTGGACTCAGATGATATTCTTTATAAAAATTCATTGGGAGAAAGGCTGAGAACTTTTCAAGACTTTGAAAAAGATGATTTATTTGTTGGTGTATATTGCCCTGCAAAGAAAATTTTAATTAATAATAAATCAATGGGGCTTTCTGAAACATTTTATCTCGCAGAAGGTAAAAATGCTCTGACTTTCGGAGATACCTTTAAAAGTCCTTTTATCCCCTCTCAAGTACTTTTAAAAAAAGAAAAGTTTAGAGCAGCTGGCGGTTTTAAGGTCGACTCGGGTCTTTGTGAAGACTATTTGCTGTGGCAAGAACTAATGAGAGGACATCAGTACTTTATTCCGAATGATAAGGTAAGTATCGGTTATACTCAGCGTGCTGGAAGTGTTGTGCATTCTAAGCCTTATGAGCATTTTATGGAATTTAAAAATGTATTGCATAAGGTGCTTAATTGTGAAGATGACTCTGAAACTATTTTGAAGGATATTTGTCAGAATGAAATGTCTAGAAGAGCGATATATACTTTAACGATATTGACTGCCCTAGGAAAAAAAGAAGATATTGAGAAGTTAGAAAATGAAGTCGGGAAACTCGAGTTTCATTATTTTTCTCCTGAACAGTTAGCCTGTATGTTTAAGTCTGCTTGTGTAAGGGTGATGGAGAGTCATTTACGCTCGTGGGATACAATAAAGAAGGCAAAAGAGCGTGAAGTTCAGCTTATGTGTGAGATGATTGAAAAGTACTTACCAGATAGTCCTTATTATAAGGAAGAATTTGTTAGAGAGCTTAGAAAAAATCCAGTTCAAATTAGTCGCTTTAATAAAGCTTTAAAAAAATATAATAAACTTTCATCTCAAAACAAGTTCTTTTTATGGATTTTAGGTTTTGTTTATACATTTGTCGTTATGTTTTTTACAATTATAGGTACTTATGTCATCTGTGGCTAGATATTCAATCGTTTTCCCAACTCATAACCGAACAAAGCATATTTGCCACGCATTAAATAGTTTTTTGAAATTAGATAAGATTTCTGATTATAACTTTGAGTTGATTGTTGTGGCCAATGCATGTACAGATTCAACCGTCTCTGATGTTACAGATATACTAAAAAATGTAGACTTTTCTTGGAAGGTTATTGAGGAAGATAAGTTGGGCTTAAGCCATGCTCGGAATACAGGAGTCTTGACTTCTGTTGGAGAAATTATCGTTTTTCTCGATGATGATATTGAGTTTGATCAAAATTGGCTGATTGGACTGGATAAATCTTTTAATGAAAGTGACTTTGATATCATCGGGGGGAAAATTTCCTTGTGGTGGAAAGACTGTGTTGAGCCTGATTGGTTTACTGCTTACGAAAGAAGGTTATTGGGTCATAATGATCATGGAGATAAGATTTTCCAAGCCACACCCTCTATGATTTTTGGTGGAAATTTTGCTTTTAAAAGGCAAGTGTGGCAAAAAATAGGAGAATTTAAAGCTTCTTTTGGCCGTGTGGGAAACAACAAAGGCGCGGGAGAAGAAGCTGATTTTGTTATGAGGGCAGTGGACTTTGGCGTTTCGATTGGATTTTCTCCTGAGTTTGAAATCCGGCACTTAGTGACAGAGGATAGGTTGAGTTTTTCAACGCTCATAAAGTTTTCCATCGGAGCAGGAAGAGCAAAGTCCCAAATAAATAATAATAAAGGTTATTGGGTAAAGTTAAAAAAATTTTTACGTTCTATTTTAACTTTTTTTAAAAAAATATTTATAAATAAAAAACACAGCCTTTTAGTTTTAGTTAACAACTTAGCTGAATTAAGAGTTTTGAGCTAACTCTTAATGACAAAGATGAGAGTATGGAAAAAAAAATTATAAATAGAGTATTATATTCTTCTGATTATAGATTAAAATCATCTTATTTAAACGTTATTTCTTATTATATTTATGTCATACAGAAGTATCGTAAATTCATGTGGGCAAATTTTTTAAAGCACTTTAAGGCATCATATCAAAGGTCTTTCTTAAGAATATTATGGAAGATAATTCTTCCTTTAGTCCCTGTAAGTGTTTATATACTATTGCAAATCATAGGAGTTTTGCGAGGTTCTTCTGAAATGCCAAAGGTTATTTATGTTGTTGTGGGAATGACTTTTTGGCAAATTTTTTCTAGCTCTATGACATTGGCGATGAATGCACCTGCAAAAGAAAAGGCCATGTTAAAAAAAATTAATATGCCCTTTATTTTATTTTATATATCTACGATGGGAGATGTTTTATTTGATTATTTTATCCGCGTTGTATTGATTTGGGGAATTTTAATATTTTTTAATATTAATATTTCTTTAAGTTGGTTTTTGTTGCCTATTATGTTTTTACCTTTAATGTTAATGGGATTGGCGTTTGGAATATTTTTTTCATTTTTTTCAGTCTTCTTTGATGATATCAGAAATATTGTGGATATTGGTGTAAGATATGGGTTGTTTGCTAGTGGAGTCATATTTCCAATACCAATAAAGGAGGGATTCTTTGGTATTCTACAATTAAACCCTATTTATATATTGCTCAATAATTTGAGACATTTTTTAGTCTTTGGTAATATGGAATCTTTTGCTTATTTTCTTTCAACTATTATATTCATTTTCCTGTTTCTTCTTTTTGTCTTAAAAAAGCTTTATTCCTTAGAGTCTAGAATGAGGGAGTTTTTATGAGCCGTGAAGTTCTTGTATCAATTAGATCAATTACGAAAAAGTTTTCCAAGGATTTAAAGCTTGGTGCAAAAAAAGGGCTACGCAAGACTCTTCTAAGTTTTTTAGGATTAAATGATAGCTATAACAAAAACTTAGGCAGCAAAGAATTCTGTGCGCTACAGAGGGTTTCCTTTGATGTGTGTCGAGGAGAAGCTGTAGGGTTATTAGGTAAAAATGGTGCAGGAAAAAGCACTTTGTTAAAACATATCAGTGGAATTTATCTACCTGATCTGGGAGAAATCGAAGTCGTTGGCCATGTTGAAGGCTTAATTGAGTTGGGTGCGGGATTTCATCCTTTGTTGAGTGGACGAGATAATATTAAACAAAGATGTTCAATGTTGGGCTTTGATGGAGAAAAATTAACTAATCTAATGGATGAAATTATTGAGTTTAGTGAGCTTGATGATTTTATTGATATGCCTGTACAAAATTATAGTTCAGGGATGAAGGCTAGACTTGGCTTCGCAAGCGCTGTCTTGGTAAAACCTGATGTATTATTAGTCGATGAAGCTTTGAGTGTAGGAGATTTTAGTTTTCAGCAAAAATGTTTGGCCAAAATAAATGAAATTAAAGCTGAGTGTGCAGTAATTTTTGTAAGTCATGGAATTCAAGCTATGAAAATGTTTTGCAGTAGAGGAATTGTATTTGATAAAGGACAAATTACCTTTGATGGTGATATGGATGCAGCTGCAGACTTTTATTTGAATCAAAAGAGTGAAAAAAAACATGAGAAAAAAATTCTAGAAGACTTCAAAAAGGAATTTGTTGAAACTTTTAACTCTCATGACGTTTTGGGGCAACAGGTGAGACCAAATAATTCTCTCAAAAGTTTAAAGTATTGGTGGAGTAATGATAACGGAGAGAAAAAGCAAGTTTTTTCTAAGGATGATTCTGTTATACAGTTAAATATTGAAGTAGATATTGAAGACATTACAGATTTAGAAAAAGACGTTTTTATAGGTGTGCCAATATGGAAGGAAGATAAAATGATTTATTTGACAGCCTTAAACTCAGATCGTAAAAAGTTCTTTATTAAGACGTCTGGTAAAATATTAGTTAAATTAAAAGTTGATAATATTTTTAATCATGGAAGATATTTAGCTTGTATTGCTATTCATGAAGGGCCACAATATTTGGCACGGAAAATTATTGAACCATTTGAAATAGCAAATATTGATGTTCGAGATCATGGTGCTATTCGATTAAATGAAAAATGGGAAGTTGAGTAAAACAAGGATTATGTCTATGTTACAAAGTGTACGAAACGAATATAATGCCAATGGTGTATCAGGTGTTCTTAATAAAACTTTTAAGAAGATTTTTGGTTTGCCTCCTGAAAAAACAAAAAATGATTGTAGTTATTTAAAGTATGAGGAAGTGTGTCAAACTGAGCCAGATGTTATATCAATTAGCCGTTTTAAAAATAAATATTCAGGAAAGCGTTGTTTTATTGTTGGGAATGGACCTTCACTAAATAAATTAGACCTTAAGAAATTAGATGGTGAGTATACCTTTGCTGTTAATGGAATTTTTTATAAAACAGAGGAGATGGGCTTTGTCCCAACTTTTTATATGGTAGAAGATGGCCATGTAATTGATGATAATTTAGAGAGAATCAATTCTTACCGTCCAAAAATTCATCGTTTTTTTCCTACTGAATATAAGAACATGATTACCAGACTTTGCCAATAAGGGATATTGTGGTCAATCTGTAACAATGTTGAATTTACAATTGGCATTTTATATGGGCTTTAGTGATGTCTATTTAATTGGTATGGATTTTTCTTATCATATTCCAGAGTCTGCTAAAATCGAGGGGCTAAGTATTGAGTCAACTGAGGATGACTGTAATCATTTCCATCCAGACTATTTTGGTAAGGGGAAAAAGTGGCATGACCCTCAATTAGAGCAGGTTCTAAAAAACTATGAGATGGCCAATATGGTTTTCAAATGGAGTGGAAGAAAAATTTGGAATGCAACTGCCGGGGGAAACCTAGAGCTATTTGACCGAGTAGACTTTAATACTTTATTTCAAAAATAAAAAGTGTTTCCAAAAAATCAAAGTATACTCTAAGTTTCCTTTAATATTGAGTTGTTTTAAATGTCTTCTTATAACTAAGGGATAGAATACAAGATAATCTATATATCTTAATATTCTTATTGGGAGTAAAGGAACGTGCTTAATAAGCAATAATCTTTTGCACCTTGCAATTGTTTGTAGTTTTTTCTTGTAACTTCTATTTATATGACGATGTCCGACATCATGAATAATAATGATGTCATGGACTAAAAAATTTATAAAAGATTCCTTTTTAGCTCTTATACAAAAGTCTGCATCTTCATAGCCAAATGGGTTGAATCTATTATCATATGGCCCAATTGCTTCTAGTAGTTCTTTTGTATAGCAGTGCAACCCTCCGGGTAAACAGTCTACAGCCTCAGGAACCTTTTTCCTTAACATCCTCCATACATACTCAGAGTCTACAGCAAGAAAGGTGGTAATACTTTCTGGTTTTATATGAAATTGAAATATTCTTTTAAAAAAGAAGTTTATAAATTTTAATAAAAAACTAACGAGATATTGAAAGCCAGGATTGACGATATAATGCTTTGCCCATCTTCTAATTCCAATATGGTAAATAACCTGAGCATTATCATTTTCAAAGTAAATATGAAAAATTCTTTCATACAAGTCAACATCTTTCGGATATTCATATGTTTCTAGGTTAGGGAGGTCTAATTCTGGTCCTTGAGCGACAAGGGGAGACATAATTCCAAGACTTTCATCTTCCTTCATTTGTCTTTTTAATTCAACTGACTTCTTTTCGATTAATTCAAAGTAATTTTCTGGGACAACAATATCATTATCGAGGCTTATAAAAAAGTCAGCTTTAAAATTATGATTAATTTTATCAATAAGAAAGTTTCTCCCTCCAGCAACACCAAGATTTGTACTCGAAAGATAGAGATTTACATTTTTAAAGTCTTTGAAGCATTGCTGGATTTTTTCACTCATTGACTTTGGAATTCCATTTCCTAGTAAAAATATTTGCCTGCTCTCATTTGTTTGACGACTAATAACACTAATTGATGTTATGGTGTCTTTTAACTCTTCATTTTGAAAGAGCATATATATTGCTGTTTTCATAATGTTCATTGTATACTTTGAGTTTAGGTTTTGCAATTTGATAGTATTGTGATGGATTTAACCGTGAGGAAAAGCGTATATATGAAAAAATCAAAAACGATCATCGTTGACTTGGATAAGGTTCTGGTTGTTTCTAATACGGTATTAGAAGAATTTATTCTTTTCATTAAAAAAAATCCTTTGAGAATTTTGCATGTATTCTTTTGGTTTATAAGAGGAAAACAATATTTTTCCAAAAGACTCGGAAGTGAAGTTGAATTAAATGTTAAATCATTACCCTATAATAAAGACTTGGTTGAATATCTCAATGTTCATAGTCGCAATGCAAGAGTCTATCTTGTGTCTAGGTCTGGCGAAGCGAAGCTTAGGCTGATAGCAGATTACTTAAAGCTGTTTGATGGATATGAAAGTTTAAATATTAAAGATAGTAAAATGTTGGAATATCTTACTTCGCAATATGGTGAAGATTTTTATTATATTAGCAGTTCTAGTAAAGGTGTAAAAATTTGGAAAAAAATGGGAAAAGGAATGGAAATAAAGTCTGTTTCATTATTTCGACTTTCAAGCAATAAAGTCGACTTAATAAAAAATAAAAAATCTTTTTTAAAAATATTTTTTAAGCAAATAAGATTATTTCAATGGACAAAGAATTTTCTCGTTTTTCTTCCAGCATTTTTAGCTTATCAATTTTTTGATAAGGAATCGTGGGGAGAACTCATGAGTGCATTCTTGTCATTTTCATTATGTGCTTCCGGAGTTTATATTTTAAATGATTTAGTTGATTTAAGTGCAGATCGTAACCATTTTAAAAAAAGGGAGAGGCCTCTTGTCTTTTTATTCTGTTTGTTGGCATATTTTGTTTTGACTACATTGTACACATTTCACTTAAAATCAACTTTATTATTAGACTCAACTTTGATTGCTATATTATACACCTTAAGAGTATTTGCCGGTAGCCAGGCAGCCCAAATTGAAATTTCGAATTGGCTATTGATATTTTCAATTTTTTTCTTTTTTGGTTTGGCTTTGGTTAAGCGATATTCAGAAATATATAATGTTCAGCATATCGGCAAGCAGAAATTAAGAGAAAGAGGATATTTCTCTCAAGATCTGACGATGGTGGGGCAAATTGGCAGTGGGACGAGTCTTTTATCTATTGTTGTTATGGCTTTATATATTC
>LULL01000440.1_pt1 | contig 11706 bp, 11 predicted proteins | sample 728161 | NCBI WGS metagenome assembly LULL01 (sample SAMN03860290, study PRJNA289734) | marine metagenome | biome: seawater column; feature: ocean; material: water; isolation source: Red Sea water column Station 149 - depth 500m | place: Saudi Arabia: Red Sea | collected 2011-10-15 | depth 500 m
GGTGATCAGTGACGGCTGGGACACGGGCGAAGTGGATAAACTTGAGCGGGAGATTGACCGTATTCACCGAAGCTGCCACAGACTCATCTGGCTCAATCCCAATCTCGGTTACGAAGATTTTCAACCGCTGACTCGGGGCGTTCAGACGCTTCTCCCCCACGCAGACGATTTTCTCCCCATCCATAACCTCAACAGCCTCGTGGAGTTGGGAAAGGTCCTTTCCACACTGAACAGCAAGAGAGCCGCTGCCACAGCGCAGGTTTACGCATGAATATCTCGGCGACAATACTGGCGGCTGGAGGATCGTCACGGATGGGCGAAGAAAACAAACTTCTGCTCCCCGTCGATGGCGTCCCGATGATCAGACATGTAACCGCAAACGTCGTGTCGGCGGAGTTTGATCCCGTCGTGGTCGTCACCGGCTTTGAGCGACGCCAAGTGGAAGGGGCGCTCGCCGGTCTCGAAATCTCCATCGTCAATAACGCAAGCTGGGCTGATGGAATGGCCGGTTCAATCTTCGCCGGGATATCTGCATTGCCTGAAGGGACAGTGGGCAACCTCATCGCCTTGGGCGACATGCCTCTTGTCTCAGTCGAGACGTTGAAGCGGCTTCGCGCTGAATTCAAGAGTGGCGACGGCATGATCGTCTATCCTCTGTACGACGGCCGGCAGGCGAATCCTGTCATCTTTCCTGAGAAGTATTTCGGTGAAATTCTCTCTGCCACAGGAGACAGAGGGTGCAAGAAAGTGCTGAAGCGGTACCCCGAAGATGCTGTCGCCGTGCCCATCGACTCCGATGAAGTGATACTTGATTGTGACAGCAAAGAGGAGTACCTTCGCATCAAAGCGCGAAGTGAAGCGGTAAATGTCGAAGCATAAAGATCTGTTTGATACGGTCGCCCGTCTCGAGGTGGATGAGACCCCCTACGCCATCGCCACCGTGTTCATGGTTCAGGGCTCCTCATCCGGAAAGGTGGGCGACAAGGCGCTCTACGATAAGGACGGCCGCCGGATTATCGGCTACATCGGCGGCGGATGCATCGAGAACCGCGTGGCCGCCACGGCCCGAGAAGCGATCCGCGACGGCGAACCGAAAACTGTGAACATCGATCTCGACAGCGATCAGATGGGGATGGGCATCCCCTGCGGAGGATATATGTCAGTGATTGTAGAACCTCAATTGAAAATACCGACCCTCCTCGTGAGGGGAATGGGAAGTGTGGTGGAAGTGCTCTCTCAGATGGCGCACACACTTAAGTTCAAGGTGGTGATTCAGACTCCGGAAGAAGAGGCCGATCGCTACCCCGAAGCGGAAAGGATTATCACCGATCCGCTGGAGATGGACGATATCGACTTTGATGTGGACTATTTCGTCCTCGCCACCCACCACCGTGATGACGACCGCATCTCCTGCGAGGCGCTGAAGCGGGGCATCCCCTATGTGGCGGTGGTGGCCAGCGGAAAGAAGACCGGAATCATCACGGACTACCTCCGGGAGCACGGCATTACCGATGAAGATTTGGAGCGGTTCCACGCGCCGGCCGGCCTCGACCTTGAGGCGAAGACAGCCGAGGAGATCGCCCTCAGCATCCTCTCGGAGATGGTGATGCACCGCAACGGCGGTACAGGCCACCCCATGCGGACGATGGTCTCCGAGGAGAACGTCCCCGAACAGCAACCGTAGCCCCCGACTTCGGCCAGGGCGAGCGATTTATCGCAAAGGAGAGAGCAAAATGAGCACGAACGGCCACGACCACATCCACACCAGCAAGATCAAGATTTACCGCGATGAGAACATGGTCCGCCGCGCCTACATCGAAGGCTTCGAAGAGCCGGCGCTTTTCGGCGTCCACTCCAACATTAAGGATTTCTACGGCGCGGAGCCGAAGGAGGAGCACCCCGCCACCCTGGACTACATCATCGCCGGCACCGCCGGGTGACTCACCGGCACCTTTGGTGGCGCGCTGGATGCGCGTGGAGTTGTGAGCGCCCCCGACAGACTGTGGTCAGATGTTGAGGGCGATATCGATGCGGTGGACGGCGTCCTGAGAATCACCAGGATTCGCGTCACCTATCACCTCAAATGCTCGGAAGATCAGATGGATGCTGTGAAGAGAGCATACGAGCATCATCCCGTCAAATGCCCCGCCTATATGACCTTTCGGGACGTGATAGATTTTACGCTGAATCTCGAGACTGAGTTTGTCTAAGGCCTAGAAAGCCGCGGCCACCTCAAGCAGCCTCAAACGCTGTCTGGCGGGGATGATTCTCAGCGGCTTTCCCAATTACCAAACATGGTTGAGATTCTTCTCCCGATAAATCGGGATCGGAATGACAAAGTACAATAATGCTGTCGAACAACCATCCTTGGTTGTTCAGCACGGAAACCCCCAAGGACGACAAGCAAGAATAGATCCACCCGCTCAATCAACGCAGAAGGATGGCCGTGCCGTATGGATATCTCCCTAGCAGACTACTTGCTGACTTCTGCGATGGGAAAATCCAAATCAATGAGCCGTTCGTATCCCTTAGGCATCATCTAGCATTACCTAATTCATTACCTAATTAAATAGGTATTACCTAATTCCCGGTTGCCTGCCGGGCCTCCGAGAGTGAGGGGTCCGATTTCTCCCATTGAGCATTCTGCCCCCTTCCCAGACATTCCACTAGACCTTTGGACCGAAGATCCTTTAACACCTTGCGAATCATATCCACACTGACTCCCGGACACTCAGCCTGTATGCCGGATACCGTGAATCTACCATCCGCCCTTTCGATGGCACCGATAATCAATTCCGTCTTCGCTCCCCTGGGACTCTTGATCTGACCCAGACGTTCCTCAAACTCCCCATAGGCTGTTTTTAGTATGTATAGCAGAAAATTGACGTAAGGCCATGGATCGTGCTTTCCATCATGCCACCCCTGGGAACTCAATTCCAGGGTCTCGTAGTACCGTTGTTTGTTCTGCTCAATAAGCCGTTCTAAACTGATGTACCGGCCCACTTCGTATCCAAGGTGATAACACTGCAATAAGAGAAGCAACCGGGAGACCCGTCCGTTTCCATCCCTAAATGGATGAATACAGAGAAAATCAAGGTTGAAACCAGCCAAGGCGATAAGAGAATGGATCCATCGTTCCTTGATGCACCTATTCCACAAGTCAACTGACCGACGCATGTAGTCAGCCGTATCTGTGGGAGAGACTGCTCTGAACCTAACTCTTTCTCTGCCATCGGGGTATTTCTCAATGATATTGCTCGGTTTCTCCTTGTAATTTCCAGCGTCCCAGTCGTTGCTCTTCACCAGTTCGTGCAAGTGCTTGACAGTTGCTTCACCCATCGGAACGCCCTCTCTCTTTCGATGGATCATTTCGAGTGCGTCCCGGTATCCTCGCACCTCTTCTTCATCTCTGTCCTGAAGGACGGGTTTCCCAAAAATCAGGGTTCCGATGCGACTCTGCTCAACTTCCACACCCTCGATCCGACTTGAGGAGACAGCACTTTCAATCAATGCGTGTTCCCGAAGGACCTTTAGCTTCTGAGGGGCTTGTTTAGTGAATAGTTCTTGTTTCCCCTTCGCCTCCCCTAAGTCCGCCAGATACATGGATGTTAGGGTCAGAATAGATTCAGGTTTCTTCGAAAATTGCTCGAAAGTTTTCATCCCGACCGACCCCCCGTCATTTACCAGTTTGACATTGCGAAAGCGGTTGAAAAGTGTGATGGGGATCACTTCAGCAATAACATCTTCCGAGTTTGTGTGAACTCTCCAGCCTCTATCCGGTACAGGTAGACACCAGCACTGACTTGTTTGCCCAAATCATCAGTCCCATCCCAGACAGCTATTCTGTTGCCAGCATCCTGTGACTGGTTCACAAGTGTCTTTATCTGTTTGCCCAATATATCGTAGATGCCCAGTGTAGCCCGTGCCTGCTCCGGCAGGTCATAACTGATTGTAGTGGTGGGGTTGAAGGGATTGGGATAATTGGCGTATAAGGCGAATGCCTCAGGGATTAGGTCATTATCAGAAACATTCACACTTGTCCCCATATTCTCATACCAAGCGATTTTGTCATCAAGTTGAGAAGCCGACAACACATCCACGTCCCCATCACCATCCAGATCCGCTGCATAGACAGAAAGAGCCTGATCAGCACTGTAAGCAATGTTATGAGCTGTGAAACTCTCATCACCGTCATTTTCATACCAGGCGATCTCGTCATCATCATATGAAGCTGAGAGCACATCCATGTCACCATCTCCATCCATATCCGCTGCATAGACAGATGATGCCCAACGTGCACTGGTAGTAATGCTATGAGCTGTGAAACTCTCATCACCGTCATTCTCATACCAGGCGATCTTGTCATCATCAAATGAAGCTGAGAGCACATCCATGTCACCATCTCCATCCACATCCACCGCATAGACAGTATTAGCCAAATCAGCACTGTTAGTGATCTCGTGAACCGTGAAACTCTTTGAACCGTCATTCTCATACCAGGCGATCGTGTCATCAAATAATGAAGCTGAGAGTACATCCATATCTCCATCACCATCTACATCTACCGCAAAGACAGAACGAGCCCCATCGGCACTCGTAGTAATGTCGTGTGCGGTGAAACTCTCATCACCGTCGTTCTCATACCAAGCGATCTTGTCATCATCATCTGAGGCTGAGAGCACATCCATATCTCCATCACCATCTACATCTACCGCAAAGACAGAATTAGTCCCATCGGCACTCGTAGGAATGTCGTGTGCGGTGAAACTCCCATCACCGTCATTCTCATACCAAGCGAGTTTGTCATCGCCAAGAGAAGCCGACAACACATCCACGTCCCCATCTCCATCCAGATCCACCGCATAGACAGAATTAGCGCTCTCTGCACTGGTAGTAATGTTATGAGCGGTGAAAGATATTTGGCACAAGACCATATCAGGCACAAAGATCATTATTAGCATCGGACATCCAATTAATCTCCTCACCCAGCGGATAGGCACTGTTTTCTCAGTTGGATATAATCTGTTTTTCATGGTTTACTCCTTTTCTCAGAATTTTCAAAAAAACATATCACGATGGGGGTGATTCTTTAATCCTGACCGTCCCCCCGTCATTTACCAGATTGAGTGATAAAAACCAAATTTGATACTCGTTTTCTAAATTTTAAAGAAAGATACAGTGGAATTAACGCCGCGGTTAACATCCACAATCTATCTATGAATTGATGAAAGCTAATAAATGAGAGTGTTGGATAAAGAGGATCACCTGCTAGGGCATTAATCTGCATAATCATTTTGATAATACTAGCAAATAAATGAATCGCTAAATATATATATCCCAACTTTACCTCATTTGAGCTGAGATTTGCTGATCTATTGTAATAAACGAAATTTTTTATACTCAAAAATGATAATGCTAGAATTAAACAAGTGAATGGTGCAATATGAAAAATCATGCTCTCTTCAGGAGTAACTGAAAAAACTGTAGTAAATAAACATAAACTCGTGAATTCGATCGTAGTACAAATCGTGAATAATATGAAACTGAGGTTTGAAACTGTTGACAACAGATACTTTTGATAGACACGAACCCAACTTGTAATTATATAGGACACTAATAAGAGAAAACTTATAACCCACACAGAAGGCAATACATAAGTAGCAGGATATGAATCAAAAAGAATGCATATATTGTTATAACCGAACATATGCATTAGAGGATTATTTTGAAAATCTACATCAGAATGATATAGTGTCAGCCAACTTCCAATGATAACCAATAGCCAAAAACTTAAATAGGCATAAAATCGTATTCCCTCAGGACTTATTGACCAAACTATTCGCTTTTGATTATGATCAATAGTTTTGCTTATTGCTAAACCCATATTCCATTCTCTCTTTAATCACGATGTGGGTGCTTCTTTCATCCCGACCGTCCCCCCGTCATTTCCCGGATTGAGATTGGGAAAGTGGTTGAAGAACCTTCTCACAAGTTCAATCTACACACCTATTAAGAGAAAATCAACTGTTCAAGATTTTCCCTGGAATGTGTGTGGGTCATATACTAATAAACACCCTCAACAAGAGGGGCTAATCTGATGCGGGCCTGATAGGATACCGCTACGCGCTGCACCACGGCACAAGTTCGAACCAATGGCCAGCGGCTCACTGCCGCCCCTCCACTAACGCATCCACCACAGACGGATCAGCCAGTGTGGAGGTGTCTCCCAGATTCTCCACGTCCCCTTCGGCAATTTTCCTGAGGATTCTTCGCATGATCTTCCCGGACCGCGTTTTGGGGAGCGCCGGCGTAAACTGAATCTTGTCCGGTTTGGCGTGGGGGCCGATCTCCGCTGTGACACTCTTGAGGATGCCGGCGTGTATGTCGTCGCTCCCGTCGACGCCGGTCATGAGCGTCACGAAGCCGTAAATTCCCTGTCCCTTGATATCGTGGGGGAAGCCGACCACGGCCGCTTCCGCCACACCGTCTGCCTTGCCGATGGCCCCCTCTACCTCCGCTGTACCGATGCGGTGGCCTGAGACGTTCATGACGTCGTCCACCCTGCCGGTGATCCAGTAGTAGCCGTCCTCATCGCGGCGGGCGCCGTCGCCGGTAAGATAGTAACCGGGGTACATCTTGAAGTAGGTGTCGATGAACCGCTCATGATCGCCGTAGACCGTCCGCATCTGGCCGGGCCATGACGACTTGATCGCCAGCAGGCCGGAGACGCCGTTCCCCTCAATCTCCTCCCCTTCCTCGGTGAGAAGGACAGGCTCAACGCCGAAGAACGGGAGTGTGGCCGAGCCGGGCTTTGTGGGGGTGGCGCCAGGGAGCGGGGTGATGAGAATTCCGCCCGTCTCGGTCTGCCACCACGTGTCCACGATGGGACAGTTCTCCTGCCCCACCACACTGTGGTACCACATCCACTCCGGCTCCTTGATCGGCTCTCCCACAGTTCCCAGAAGTCGAAGCGATGATAGGTCCCGGGAGGTGACATGGTCGTCGCCCTCTTTCATCAGCGCCCTCAGTGCGGTGGGAGCGGTGTAGAAGAGATTGATGTTGTGCTTGGCGACGATGTCCCAGAACCGGCCGAAGTCGGGATAGTTGGGGACGCCCTCGAACATTACCGTGGTGGCGCAGTTGGCCAGCGGCCCGTAAATGATGTAGGAGTGACCGGTGATCCAGCCGATATCGGCAGTACACCAGTAGATGTCCTCAGGGTGATAATCGAAGATCATTTCATGTGTATAGGAAGCGTAGGTGAGGTAACCACCCGACGTATGGAGAACACCCTTCGGCTTTCCCGTCGATCCCGAGGTGTAGAGAATAAAGAGGGGGTCCTCGGCGTCCATCGGCTCCGGCGGGCAGACCGCCTCTGCCTTTTCCATCTCTTCATGCCACCAGACGTCTCTCCCACTTTCGAAACTGACCTCGGCGCCGGTCCGTCTCACCACCACCACCGTCTCGATGGACGGCGTCTGTGCCACCGCCTTGTCGGCGTTTGCTTTCATAGGGATGTCGGTCTTCGTCCCCCGGACGCCCGTATCCTGGGTAATGAGCATCTTGCACGATGAATCGTTGATACGATCTCTCAGGGAATCTGCGCTGAATGCGCCGAAGACGATGGAGTGAACCGCGCCGATTCTTGCGCAGGCGAGCATGGCAACGGCGAGCTGGGGCACCATCTGGAGATAGATGCAGACGCGGTCTCCTTTCTCGATTCCACTGTTCTTCAGAACATTGGCGAACTGCTGAACTTCGGCGAGGAGTTCCGAATATGTGAATGATTTGTCCTCGGCGGGATCGTTCCCTTCCCAGATGATGGCGGTGCGGTCGCCGTGGCCGGCCTCCACGTGCCTGTCGAGGCAGTTGTGGGTGACGTTCAGTTTGCCGTTTTCGAACCAGGCAATCTTGCCGTCCACAAAGTCATACGAACGGACGTTGTCCCATTTTTCAGTCCAGCCAAGGCGGTCGGCCTTGTCCGCCCAGAACGCTTCAGGATCAGCCATCGATTCGCTGTAGAGCGATTCGTACTCCGCCATAGAGGCGATGTGTGCGCCGGCGGTAAACGATTCGGAAGGAGAAAAAGTTTTTTCACTCATTGCTGTACCCTTGAGTCAGTTTAGAAGAATCGAGGAGGAATTTACACACCGCCGGAGAGACCGTCTACTTTCAGCATTCGTGAGAAGTCGCCTCGCGCGTGCCGTCCTCGTAGATCGCCCACTTCCAGATGGGGACGCGTTTCTTCAGTTGGGCAATGAACCAGGCGAGGGCCTCGAGCGCCTCTTTCCTGTGGGGCGACCAGATCGAGACGTGGAGAGACGCCTCTCCCACCGGCACTTTCCCCACTCGGTGCCGGCACTGCAGATCGGTGATGGGAAACTTTTTCGCTGCCTCCTCAGCCAGCGACTGAAGCTCCGGTTCGGCCATCCCTTCGTACTGCTCGTATTCCAAGGCGACGATCTTCTTCCCCCGTTCCGTCTCCCGGACGCGGCCGTTGAACACCACCTCGGCGCCGTCGCCGCTGTGGCTGTCATCGCTGCTGAAAGGCTCAATTCTGGCATTGATAATCTGAACTTTGATCATTCGCCCTCTACCCTCCCTGCACCGGCGGGATCAGCGCCACCTCGTCACCGTCCTTCAGTTCTGTCGGCGAGGAGAGATATTTTCGGTTGAGAGCGATTCTTAAGGAGATTTCATCCAAGGCTCCGCCGGCCATCTCACGGATCGTTCTTTCAACTTCCGTCGTGTCGGCGCCGTCGTTCAGTTCAAGCGTGAGCGACTCCTTCCCAAGCGCCTCCCGGACGTGGGAGAAACTTCGGACTGTGATCTTGAGGCTCATCCGTTCAGTTCAATCTGTTCCATGGCGTGGGTCAGGCCGTCGTACAGCAGCAGTCTCCCCGACAGGTTCGGCTCGATGCCGAGAATAACTTTCACCGCTTCCAGCGCCTGAATACTACCAATGATCCCCGGAAGCATCCCCGGTACACCTTCATCACTGCAGGCGCCGCCGTTGGAATCACTCGCCGGAAACAGGTCACTGTACCCCGGCCCGCCGTTCAAATGAAACACCGACACCTGCCCCTCGAAGCGGTAGAGACCGCCATACACCAGCGGGATGGAATGAGCGGCGCAGAAGCTGTCCATCACCCGCCGGGTGGAGACTCTGTCGGTGGCGTCCACTACCACGTCACTCCCCGCCAGTAAGGATTTGCAATTGTCCTCATCCAGAAAATTTTCTGCAATTTCGATGGCGCAGTCGGGATTGAGCCGGGCGAGCGTTTCCGCCGCCGCCTCGCTCTTGGAACGCCCCACACTCTCCGTACTGAAGAGCGGCTGCCGCTGGAGGTTGGTGATGTCCACCACGTCGCCGTCAACCAGCCGAAGTCTCCCAATCCCCGCGGCGGCGAGGTACTGAGCGGCGGGACAGCCGAGTCCTCCAACGCCCACAATCGTCACCACAGCATCGAGGAGCTTTCGCTGTCCCTCCTCCCCCACTTCTGGCAGAACCATCTGCCGGCTGTACCGCGACAGATCGGGGCGATGTTCCCGGTGGGCGATCCACGCCTGGGCCCCGCCGATGAGGTTGTAGACGTCATCCAAGTCACGCAGTTCCAACCACCGCTGTGTGATAATCCCGAACTGACAGATGAGCACTGTGGGACGGCTAAAAGCGGGGGAGTCGAGGCTACCCAGATCGGTGGTCTCAGCGCCGATCCCGGTGAGGGGCCATCGATTTCGCTGATCCTCGCGGCGGACATCAACGACCGAGATGTTCTGACCATCCGTTATCCGGCTGTCCAGCTCTTTTGCGGAAATATTCATCTCAAGTTGCTCCACGGCAGGAGACGCGCCTCAACGGGAGCACCCGGTTCGAGAGGAGATTTTCCGGGGGCGGCCTCGAGGACGGCGTTGGCCCCGATGGAAGAACTGAACATGTGGGAGCCGAGTTTGTCCGTTGCCGATGCGGTCAATCGGCCATCCTTCTGACGAACGTTTCCGGTAAGAAATCGGTGCTTCACCGGTTCGCGAGGGAAGGGAGTTTCCAAGATTGCCGTCACTTTTTTCGCAGGTGCAAGTCCGGACATCAGTTCACACGCCGGCCAGACATATTCCATGAAACAGATGAAGGAGGATACCGGGTTTCCCGGGAGGCCGAAGATTAGTGTTTCATCCGTGGTGCCGAAGAAGAACGGTCCGCCGGGCTTCTGCGCCACACGCCAGAAATGTTCCTCCACGCCGAGTTCGAGGAAGACATCCCGGACATAATCGTGTCTCCCCATGGAGACGCCTCCGGAGGAGACGATCAGATCGCTCCCGGCCAGCGCGCCCTTCAGAAACGAAATGAGCGAATCACGGTTGTCTTTCAGCACCTCACGGTCGGTAATCTCGGCGCCGACGCGGTCTGACAGTTCGGCAAATACGTGGAGATTGGAATTGTATATCTGTCCGTCCCCCAGCGCCAATCCCGGCTCAATCAGTTCATCACCCGTCGCGAACAGAGCTATCCGGGGCCGTCGGTAAACCACCACTTCCCCATAGCCGAATGTGGCGGCAACACCGATCTCACCAGCGCCGAGGCGCGTCCCAGCTTCGAGAAGAATCTCCCCCTCACTGATCTCCTCCCCGCTGTACCGGACATTTTCGCCCTCCTCGACCGCGGCAAAGATTTCTACACTCTCCGTCGTTTCGAAGCCGCTCGTATCCTCAACCTTCACCACGGCGTCGGCTCCCGATGGCATGGGGGCGCCGGTCATGATCTGACAGCATTCACCGTGGCCAATTTCAAAGTCCACCTTGCCGCCCGCCGGGATGACCCCCTTCAGAACCAGCAGCACCGGTGAATCTCGGTTCGCTCCCTCCGTATCGGCGGCCCGGACCGCAAAGCCGTCCATGGCGGTGTTGTCGAAGCGGGGCTGTGGGAACGATGCTTTAATCTCCCTCGCCAGCACACGGCCGCACACCTCGGTGAGAGAGACATTCTCTGACTCCGCCACACGAACAGAACGCCGAATCGTCGCCTGAGCCTCCTGTACCGAAATCACGGCCACAATCCCAATAATCCTGCAACTCTTCTCAAAGCCGCCACGATCAGCACCACCACAAGCAGTCGGCGAATGGTCTGATCGGAGGCGTGATTGGCGCCGAGGCGCGTCCCGAGAAAGCCGCCAATCAGCACCGCGGCGGTGAACTGGACCATGAGGTCGCCGTCAAATTGGGCCTGCCCCGAAGCGAATGCGCCGCCCAGCCCAGCCACTGAATTGACAAGGATAAAGAGTGCGCTGGCGGCGGCCGTCTCTTTCGCCGTCGCCCACCCTTTAAGCATGAGGACCGGTGAGAGAAAAATCCCGCCGCCCACACCGACGAGGCCCGAGACAAAACCGAGCGCGGCGCCGGTTGCCAGTGCGGTGACGGCAGTCGGCGGCCCCGAGACCTCCGTCGTGCTGTCAAGTGTTGTCATGAGCCGCCACGCCGCCCAGAGAAGAGTGAGTGAGAGGAGCGTGTCGAAGAGCCACTCCACAATGGGCAGGTACGCGCCGAGATAAGAGAATGGAACAGAGGTGATGGCGAACGGCAGAATCAGGCGAAGGTTCAGGTATCCCTGCCGGCCGTAGTGGTAGAGTCCCAGCAGTACCACCACAATATTGAGGGCGAGTGCGTGGGGCTTCAGCCAGACGGCGCCCTCAGCAGCGAACGCTGACAGGG
>LULL01000441.1_pt1 | contig 11683 bp, 22 predicted proteins | sample 728161 | NCBI WGS metagenome assembly LULL01 (sample SAMN03860290, study PRJNA289734) | marine metagenome | biome: seawater column; feature: ocean; material: water; isolation source: Red Sea water column Station 149 - depth 500m | place: Saudi Arabia: Red Sea | collected 2011-10-15 | depth 500 m
GTTCTTCTTTTACTACTTCTTTTGCCTTTGTTTCAGATTCTTTATCTGGCATAGTTCCTCCTATGGTTGTTAAAATTCATGCAAGAGATCCTCTGGATTCTTGATGGTCGCTAAAATTTCATCGTCATTTAGCAAACGAACTTCCCCACCTTCTATTTTTATTCTTGACCCCGCGTAACGTGCAAAGATTACCCAATCTCCCACCTTGCACCACGGACCTTCGGGATATCTTTCCTTATCCCTATAGGCATCGGGTCCTACCGCCAAAACATTAGCGCATTGGGCCGCAAGTTGTTGTCTCTCTAAAGTATCTTGCCCCACATAAATTCCACCCTTTGTTTTTTCCTTCATTTTGAAAGGTAGAACTAAAATACGCCAACCTGTTGGCTTTGGTAATTTTAATGATTCTTCTTTGTATTTTTCTTCCAAAGCAAATTTATGCTTTGGGCTTTCCTGTGATGTTGATAATGTTTCCTTGTTCATCTTTTTGCTCCTTAGCTTTTAGCAGGTTAGAGATTTCCTGAAGCATGTACTGATAGGTACGTGCTTGTCCTAACATATATTGATATTTTTCCATATTGTCAACACCTCCACTTATCAGGGTGTCACCAATTCTTTGAAGATTATCCCTTAATATTTTTTGTAATTTAGAAACAACTACTAAAGGATCCACTATTTCCATCCTTTTTTAGTTAATCTAGGTCGACCTTTTCTTACAAGTCCACCTTTTTTAAGTTCACTTTGCGTAGCTCCACTCATCATCATGTCTTGTATTGATAATTCTTTAAGATCAATAGGAACGGCTTGAGATTTCATTTTAAAATATAAATCTTTAAAATCTTTAGTTGTTCCTTTCTTTTTTCCAAGTTTTCTAAATTTTTCAGTCCATTTACTAGTCATTATTTTTTACCGCCATTACGGAACACTTGTGTTCCCTTAATTCCAAATACACTTGCTACGACCAAAATCCAGAGGTTAGTAAACCATTTTGGCAGATTCGAGAAATATTCAAAGAAGACATTGATCTTCTCCATAGCCTGCGGATCGTCTGTCCACACTGCCCAGGCGAGCACAATTATCGGGAGCGTAAGTATTCCAAGAACGATTTCGTCCTTCCAGTCGTTTTGCCGAGCTTCTAACAATTTGCCCTGGTAAGATTCCTCACCTCGGGCCATACGCTCTGCATGCATCAGTCGTGCATCAGACATCGCCATCTTCGTACGTTGTCTATTCGTGTATAGCTTACTTCCCGCTTGTAATGCTATTTTTGCTAATCCAAACCAAGCCATTTTATGTCCAAGTTACGTCTTTTTGTTTTCTAGCTGCACCTGTTCCTGAAACAGAGTTTTTATCTTTTTTATCTCTGCTTACTTTCACCTGTTTGTTATTTCTGTTAACATCGGGTGTAGCAATCACTTTTGATTTGCCTGTTGGTGCATAACCTTTACCTGTTGTCATAATCCTCCTTTTAGTTTTAATACTTTTACACTTTGTTCTTTGTTTTTACCATAACTTTTTTAGTCAAGGTCTTATTTACCCCTCGGTTTCATCCGAGCAAGTTCTTTTCTAGCTTGATTCGCCATTTCTTGTTTTTCTAGAGACGTTTCTGCTCTTAATTCAGCTAATTCTTCGTTCTGAACCAATTTATCCTGTTGCGTACTTTGATTCATCATCGCTTTCATACGCTCTAAACCAAGACGATCTTGACTTTCTTGAGCTTTTCTATGGTCCTCCATCGCTTTTAGGTCTAATTCTCTTGCTCGAAGTCTAGCAATTGGGTCATTATCAAATTGAGAGATGATTTTTTTCTCTTCAATCATGAATTCTTCCATCATTTCAGCAATAAGTTTAGCTTTTCTAGCCTCAATCTTAATCATCATCTGTTGCATTTGTTGTTGAGCTTGTGGATTCTGCATCATTTGAGGATTTTGTTGCATCATTTGCATTTGCTGTAGTTGTTCTGGAAATTCTATTTCAATTTGTTCATTTGCCATTAAAGAAATGTGTTCAAAAATATTTTTTTCCAAACTTCCTATAATCATAGGGTTATTTTTTGCCATATTTGTCGACATAAAACTTAAATGCGAAGTAATATGGGCTCTATGGTCTTGTCCTTTAAAAGCTTGATACGGTTTTCCTGATAAAGCATCAATATGTTCGAGTGCGGGATCTTTCGGTTGAGGGGGAGGCGGTGGAGGTAAGACTTGATCAATATTTTTTACCCCTAAAGCCTGATACATGTCTCGATAAGCTTTATATAAATTGTGAAGTCCTGGATTGGACTGTGCCAATTGTAATTCTGTTTGTGCAATCGAAATTCTTTGTGTTTGTGAGAAGATATTCGGATCCGCTACAGGAATAATATCCACACGGTCATCAAAATCAGCTTGTTTAATTTGTTTTTGTCCCCCTACGACATCGTAAGGATAAACGGGTGGTAAATACGTTTTAAAAAGTTTTGCTAAAAGTTGAAACTCAACTTTTAAAGCGGCATAGAGTCTTTTATGAATAGACGACATCACTCTTGATCCTCTTTCGAGTAAAGCCACGGTTGTTCCAACCGCTGCCTGTTGATTACCGTCGCCGACTTGCATATCGGCAATCGATGCAAATCGTTGTCCAGAAGACACTACAATGGTTAAAAGTTGTAATAAGGTTGCTGAAGGTTCCTTAAACGGAAGCATCATAAAGGCATCTTTTAAGTTTCCTCCTGGTGCATCCACATCCCTAAATTCGCCTGGCTGTATAGCTTGGGCTTCATCTCTCATCTTAATGCCCCGCATTTTAAATCCTGCGGGTAGATTGGAGAGCGTACCCGCATCTAATAATTGACGAAGCGCAGACGTTGCCGTTCTGCTTAATCCACCAATCATGTGTATCAGACCAAAGCCATAAAAGCCTAGTCCTGGTAGAAATTTGAAATGAACGAAGTATTGAATTTTTTTCTTATTCTGATCTCCTGGTTCGAAGTTTCTTCGAATGGATAAAACTTTTCTTGTGCCTTCTTCAATCGTTACAATGTAAGGCAGCTTAATGCCTGTCGGTTCCCCAGAAGGTCCTGTTTCTTCAAATCCATCTAGGTCTAAATTAACATGACATTCTACGAGGGTAAAAACTTCTTCGTTCTTGCCTTTAGAAACTCCTTCTAATTCCTTTTCTTTTTTCTGAAGTTCTGATTCTTGAAAAAATCCTGGTCGTATTTCAATGTCTCTGTAAAATCCTCCGACCTGTTGTTTTCTTAAATCATTTTCAGACATTCTTACGATATGCATAATGGCTTCCGCATCCTCTAATGAGGTAGCAGAATACGGAACCACTAAGTCGTCAGCGGGTACGAACTTTGAAACCGCTCGTCCCAACAAATCGTCATAATAAACTTTTTTAAATGCGGAACCTGATAAGGGTAAATAAAATAACATTTGATCAAATTCTGCGTCATATTCTTTCATGACATTCATAATCTGATAGTTCATGAAATCTTTAACTCGATTCGCTTGATCTTCTTTATTCCGATCAGGCATTCCTAAAATCTGTGTTCGAACGGGTCCTTCGCTGGGTAAAAGTTCTTTGTAAGCTTGCGCTTGAAATTGAGTAACCGCTTCTGCCATCACAGGATGCGTGGTCCCTGATGCGCCTCTAAAGGGTTCAGTTCGTGTTTCGTATTTAAATCCTAAAAGGTCTAATCCTGAAGTATAAGATTGTTCCCAATCTCGTCTCGATGTTTTGTAGTCTTGATAATTCGTATAAAGTAAATTGCCTAGGGGATCGAGAACATCATCGGGTAGGAGTTCAGCCAAGTTGTCAAAATGATTTTCCGTTTGTTCTTGATTCACGGACCTTGGATCAAAATTAATTTCTGCACCGCCATCTTCTGTTGGGGTAACTTCTACACCTTCGGGTGCTTGTTCTGCTGTTTCTTGAATATCGATTTGAGATTCTTCGGGTCCTGCAATTTCTATCTTCTGCTTCACGTTTGGAAGCGACTTGTCAATTTCTGCCATTTATTTCTCCAATGCCTTATCCATATAAGGTTTCCTATTGTTTTTCAAGTGAATCTCCAAAATCAAATAATGCTTTAGAAGTAGCATCCATTCTTTTGATAATTCCTGGTTTTCCTAATTCTGCTGCATTCTTGTATTCTTCATTATTCAAGAACTCTTCAGAAGCTTCCTTATATTTACCTTGATTAATTAATTCAATCGTTTTTGGACTTCCTGATAAAGATCCTCTAAACCAAGAACTCACAATATTCTTTTTTAAATCAATCGGCATAGTTTCAAAATTTTTAAAGCGTTTCTTAATTTCAGGTAGACGGTCGTTAATATCATCCCTCAATAAACCTAAAGCCGCCCCTTCCGTCATCACATCATCAGGTTTTACATCCGAGCCATAATGCCCATAACCAATCGTGTAGTGTTCTTCACTTTCTACGGGTTTATAAGCTTTTCCACTAAAGCCTTCCCATTCTTTTAAATAGTCAGAATAGACATCTAAGTCCATTTCATTTCTATCAAAATCGTCTGAAGTAATTGCTTTGTCTACTGGCATACTAATTAAAATAATTATGAATATTATTTTTTTGAGCATTAATAATATTCGTATTTTTTCTTGAATTTAGGTTCGTCTTCAAAGTCCATCTCCAATTTTATAAACCCTCCTTGTCTAAAGCGCATCAACGCCTGTGTGGTACTATCCACATAGTCATCATTAGACCCGAAAGGAAACGAGGCACACTCTTCGATGACATCGTCAGCGAACGCTTCGTTTGAGGGGTAATGTACCTTTTTATCGTGGAAAATGGAAGAGCAAATATGCACTCTTGAATGCTTGTCGGTATTCTTTCCAGGAATAAAAGCTTGGACAGGAATGTTCGTGGTTCGTAGTTCGTCAATCAAGGGCTGCCCTGTGGCTTTCGCCTCAATGATGCAAATATTCGGTCGCCACTTTTCATAAAGATCATGGGCCACCGATTTTAGTTCAGGAAAATCCCATCTACCTTTTTCAGCAGCAATCAACATAATATGAGGATTTTTAGGATTCTCATCGGGATAAAAAATACCCCATGTGGTGATGGCTGAATAATCGGCTGTTTCTCGTTTCGAATAAGCCGTGTCGTAACTTTGAATAATAAAATGAAAGGTTGGAGAAATTTTCTCCTCATACTTCTGCCACCATTCTCGTTTAATAATGGCTCCTTCTTCTGCTACAGGATTCTGCATCCATTGAGCCGACCATTTAGAAACATCTAACGATGCCTTTTGTTTTTCTAATTCTTCTAATCCCCAAAATTCTGGCCAGACAGGTTTACCTGATGGCATGATGGCTGGAAATTCAACCATATCCCATTTATCTCCTTTAGAGGATTCCATCTGTGCTTTTAAAAGTTGTGCTGTTAAATCTTTCTTTGACCACCGTGTCATTACTAAAACAATCTTACCGCCTGGTTGTAAACGTTGTCTGGGTCCTGCTTGATACCATTCATAGGCTTTATCGTAGGCTTTCCCTTCCTTGGACTGTGCGTCTTGTTCCGAGTGGGGGTCATCAATAATCAAGAGATCCGCACCACGGCCTGTAACCGCTCCTTCAACACCCACAGCGAAATATTCACCGCCTTGGTTTGTTTCCCAACGACCCGCGGCTTTTGAATCCTGCTGCAGGGATATATCAAAGAGATCTTTGTATTCTTCACTATCAATTAAATTTTTAGTCTTACGACCGAATCTCACAGCAAGTTCTGCGGTGTGAGTAGCTTGAATGATTTTAAGTTTAGGATAATTACCCATCATCCACGCAGGTAATAAATAAGATGCAAATTCAGACTTGGTATGCCTTGGTGGCATATTTACAATTAAACGATTGATTTTTCCTGTTGCTAAATTATTAAATTTTTCTGCGATGATTTTATGATGGTATCCTTCAATGAATTCTGGCCACATATGTTTTACAAACGATAGAAAATCAGATTTGATATGAGACTCCTTTTTCTTTCGGAAGCTCTTAATTGCATTGATTTTCCATTTTTTACGAACGTCTGGAGGAAGTTTATTAATTTTTTCTAAGTCTATATGCATATGTTTAATATGGTACCAAAATGGTTTTAGCCTATTTGACTATAAAAATCTAGCAATAAAGGGGTATACTTAAGGAACCCTATTTTTTAAAGGGGTATTGACCTTTGTCAATCGTTCAATTTTGAGAATCGATGTGGTACCTCTATTTTTTTTTGTTCTACGGGTGGGTCCCGCCCACATGCACTCCTCACGTGTGTGACATTTATATCACACATGTTGCACTTATACACACACGTAAAAGGTGAGTTAAAAGTTAATTATTTTCTTGACTATTATGAGATATTATGGGATACTATGCCTTATGAGAAAAACAATGAAAACAAAACAAATCAAAAACTTCAGAATGAGTGATGAGGTTTATAAATTAAGAACACAAGTTATTAACTTGATTCGTGAAGCTAAAAGAGGTGGCGCGAAGCTGCCTTGGATTGCTGTAAGAGTTGGAGAACAAACAGCAAGGCACAAACATATTTTAGGTTGTGCAACGATGAAGGGGAATGAAATGTGGATTACGAAGGAAGCAATTGACTTAGGAATAGACACTTTAAGAAACGTGGTATTTCATGAAATTGCTCACGCAGTATTTAACATTAACCATGATGAGAAATGTCCTTTGATGGCATCATCATTAAAGAAAATGTTAAACAAAGAAGACGCACTTAAGCATCTTCTTAAATATCAACAATAGGAGGAATGATATGCCATACTTTAGAGAAGAAGACAAAAAAACCAGAGACAACAGCTGGAGCGACGAAGCTCAGGCCGTGTTGACCCTGGCAATCCAAACAATTGACGAAGAATGCTACACGCAAATTCAGGATGATAAAACGCCGCTGGGCAACCTGCGCCATCGTCTAGATTTAATTTTAAATTCTAGATACTGGGAGAAAAAAAGAGAGGAAATAAAATGAAACATAAAATAGAAAACTTCATTAAATCACTTTATAGAAGCAGAAAAGAATGGAAAAGAAGTAATTTTAGAAATGTTGTTATAGCTGGTTTTCATCATTTATTTGGTGAATATCAGTTAAAAAGAAATATTTCTTTTATTATGCTTCCTAGTATTGGAAATGCTTCGGATATTGTAAAAGTTTTAAACAAAATGAGAAAAAATAATTAATCCCCACGAACCAGGGCGGCGAAAGCCGCCCTGGTTTTTTCTTTTTCTTTTTTTCTTTGGGTGGGACCCGCCCACAAGCACTTCTCACTCTCTCCCCGCCAGGGTGGGACCCGCCCACAAGCACTTCTCACGTGTGTGACATTTCTGCAACACACACGTAAAAAGTGAGCTCGGAGTTAACTATTTACTTGACACAAAATGTCGTACTGAAAGTGGTTCACGGTACACATTATGTCGTACCATATTCTTGATTCGAAACATATCCGTTATGGTATATCCCTTCTCAAAGAATGGGATAATATACTTCTTATAGTCTCGGATCTCCTTCTTTTCTTTTTTAGTTACTTTCTTTTTTTTCATTTTCCTCCTTTATTTCTTTTTGTATTTTTTCTATTGTGTACCAGTCTTCATTATCAATAGCTTTTTTATATCGTTCTATTTGTTTTTTATCTATCATTTTTATTCTCCTTTATTTTGTAATTGTGCCATAAAATTATGGCACAATTATGTCGGTTAATCCCACTTAGCTTCTTTATATTCCTTAATATTAGAAACAATATTATAAGCAATATCAGAACTAATTTTATTTAATAATTTATATAAATCTGTGCTTTCAGCTTGACCTTCGCAAGATTGATACAAATAACATCTTAAAGATTTTAAATTCTGATACTTATTAGAGTTTAAAACCGCTTCATTATATTTACTTAGATTAAATAGATAAGTCATTTTATCTTCAAAAACTTCTTTTTCATATCTTTGAGATATAGAATATCTATTTAAACTATTTAACTTTTTGAATAAACCTTCAGGATTAGAAATTGCTAGTTCTTTAATCTCTTTTAAAGGTTTAGTGTATCCTTCAATCTTTGTAATAGAGTTTATGATTCTATAAAGATTGTCTTCATCAACTATAAAGGCACTCATTTACTTTCCTCCTTTTCTTTTTTTAATTTATCTGAAATCTCTTTTAAAAATTTTTCAGATTTTCTTACATATTCTTTTGATAAATCTTCACGATTACATATGAAATAATTTAACAAGTTATTATGTTTACTTCTTATTTTTTTCATTTTTATTCCTTTCATTAGTGTAGGATTATACAGTAACAATGTGGCAAGATTAAGGCAACCTGGAACACAACTCCAGGTTGAATTTATTTTTTTATATATGGGTGGGTCCCGCCCACATGCACTCCTCACGATCCGAGCTCCAGGGCGCGCGCAGCGCGCTAGGGCGGGTCCCGCCCACAAGCTCTACTCTCACCTGCGAAATTGTCGCAGGTGAGATTTATTTAATTAAGCTGGATTCAATTCTTTATGATTTGCAATTATCTTATCCATATTCATTGGACCAGTACCAACCTCAATATTTAGATCCTTTAAAGTTTTTCTGCCTGAATTACTTTTTTGTAATCGAGCAGCAACTAAGAACCCATGAAAAAACCTATCAAATTTATTCCAGGTTTTTCTATCTACTTCTTTAGGTAGATGAGTAGCACCAAGCGCAGCAAGCATATCATACAAAGTTATTGTTTTTACCTTACCCATTGGAGTTAACATTTTATCTCCAACTTTAGGTAGTCTTTTTGGTGTGTAGTCTTTTATAGTTTTCATTATCTTTCCTCCTTTCACATAGAATTATATATTAATAATATGGCTAGATTAAGGCGCCTGGAAATTATTTTTTCTCCCCCCAGGGCGGGTCCCGCCCTCAGGCTCTTCTCTCTCCTCCGCCATCCCCAGCCACCGTCCAAGTATATAAGATTTTATGGGATAAGTCAATCACTTTATACGCGAATCGTTAAAATAAATATAGATCCTGGTCACAGTTACGCCATAATGATTTAATACAATAGAATCATGAAAGGAGGAAAACATGCAAAAACTATTTTTAAATGCTCAGAAAAAGCAATTAATTAAAAATCATATTAAGCATAAAGAAGCTTGGAACGATGAACACCCGCAACATGTGGATTCAAAGGTTGTTGTTAAGCTATTCAATCCAGCAGGATCTGGAACTTGGTATCTTACAGAATTGAATCCTGAAACTAATGTAGCTTTCGGTTTAAGCTGCTTACAAGAAAAAGAACTAGGTTATATCAATTTAGATGAATTGATGTCTTTTAAAGGCCCTTTGGGCATAGGTATCGAAAGAGATGCTTGGTTCCCAATGAATAAAAAAACGTTAGAAGATTGTAAAAAATTATAACAGAGTTCCTCCAGGAGCTCGGCCAGATCTGGCCGAGCTCCATCCCCCAAAAATAAATAACCAGGCTACAGGCACGAAAAGCTGCAGACCACAGGCACGAGATCCTGGAATTTTTCTTTTTTTCTTCGGGTGGGACCCGCCCACAAGCACTTACCATGGTCCATGAATCTTGGGGTGGGACCCGCCCGCAGGCTCTTCTCTATTTTTTACGGGAGGGACCCGCCCGCAGGCTCTTCTCTCCTAAAGATCCGAGCGCCAGGCCACAGGCATCAAGGCCCACGGCTAGGGGGTGGGACCCGCCCACAAGCTCTTTTCTAAGTTCAAGGATCATGCTGCCTGGAAAAAGTTTCACGGAGCTCGGCGCTTGGGCGCTAGCCACTATAAATGTATTCTTTGGATGCCTGATATGGAAGGCAATTTGATGGGGGCTGAAGCGAATTTTATTAGCATAGATTATCTTGAGCTCGACCGTGAAAAATATATGATTCTTATTATATCCCAACAGATCGGGTAAGCCTAAAGATGCAGAAGATTCAAGTCTTGTCCACTTAATTTGTGGTGTAGCTTTCTTCAAATTGTGCCACAATTTGGTTTCTGCTCTCATTAAAAATTTATGCTAATGGTGTTGTTATACTTTTAACTTTGGTTTGCTCATTTTCCAGGACTCTTGTGTTGAAATTTCAATCACGATTCGATGACTTTCCCTAGCTCCAATCAAATTATTTTGCAAAAGGTAAATACTTTTTATGTCAAAAAATCCATCAGGAGATCTAAACTCACCACGAGGTAATTTAACTTGAACCCTTGCACCTTGACACACAGGAGATTCCAAAAAATTTTCTAGCTGCTTGGCTAGTTCTTTTCCACTAATCATATAACTCCTTTTTCTCTTAATTCTTTCAGATAATTATTCTTGTCCTCAATCTGTTCAGACAATTTTCTATTATCTATTTTAGCTTCATTAAGCTCTTGTTCGAGCCTTCTATTCTCATTAACCAACCATTTATAGTCATGATTTTTAAGCCAATTCCTATTCTTAATTGTAGCTTTCAATTCCTTTATTTCGGAATCTTTGTCATTTTCTTTCTCTACGGTGTAAGCATGACCATACATATTGGCATGAAATTCTTCATCTTCCATAAGTTGCATTTTAGGATAATATCTGCTAAAAGTCAAATATGGGTTTACCAAAACGATTAACAGAGAAACAGAAGAAATTCGCAGAACTTGTTGTCTATAATGAAGGCAGAAAGACAGGAAGAGATTGTGCTTTAGAAGCGGGATATGCTGAAAAAAGTGCAATGGTTGAGGCAAGCCGTCTGCAAAATCCTAAAAGATTTCCACTTGTGGCAATGTATATTGGTGAACTCCGACAAGAAATTCAGAAAAAATATGCAGTAGATTATCAAAGACATATTGCAGAACTTGCAAAACTTCGTGATGATGCAGCAAAAAAGGGTGCTTGGTCTGCAGCAATCAACGCAGAACATATGAGAGGTAAGGCAGGAGGACTTTACATTGAACAAAAAATTATAAGAACAGGCAAGTTAGAAGACTTGTCTGAAGAACAGTTAGATGCCGAACTCAAGAAGGTTATAGACGACTACTCCCCCATTTTAGAGGGAGTCGAAGTCAAAGAACTTAGAGAGAAGGTAAAACAAAAAACCAAAGATACAAGGCTGAAATTACTCCAACAAAAAGATAAAACCTAAAATCTTCCATTATTACCTTCCTTTAATATTTTAGTAGGATTTTTAATTTTTAATGTATGATTATCTAAAATCCAAGTGTCTGCGTAATCATACCAAAGAACATTAATAACTTGTCTTACATCATCTAAAGAACAATTAAGACCATTACATATGCCATTAGGTATATCTCTAAATAAATATTCAGTTGCTTCTTGGGTTGTTGCAAAAGACTTAACAATTTTCATATCATAAAATTTTTTATTATATTTTGTTTTATCTCTTACGATTATTAATTTTTTTATTTTAGTCATATTATTTTCTTTCATTAGTATGGGATTATAAAGGAACAATAAGGCAGAAATAAGGCAGAATTAATGAAGTTTTTTCATCTTCTTAATACAAGATACAGGGATAACAGTTCTTTCCCCAAATACGATACCCTCATCGTCTTTATCGTAAGACGAGAATATCTTAACCACATATTTATCTTTCTCATACAACCAACCCTCACTTATAGGTGTGGCTAATTTCATCTTATCAAACTCTGATTCTGTTGCCCAACCCGAATCCGATGCAATATCATACCATTC
>LULL01000887.1_pt1 | contig 11664 bp, 8 predicted proteins | sample 728161 | NCBI WGS metagenome assembly LULL01 (sample SAMN03860290, study PRJNA289734) | marine metagenome | biome: seawater column; feature: ocean; material: water; isolation source: Red Sea water column Station 149 - depth 500m | place: Saudi Arabia: Red Sea | collected 2011-10-15 | depth 500 m
TTTCGATAAATGCAGGACCTGCTGCAGCGCGAACGTCCAGGCGCCCACCCACCCCGACCACCGAGTCGACAAGGACCGGAGGGCGTGTCGTGAAAGGGGTTCACGAGGAACCCTCCAGTCGCGCCGGCATGAGGTTGCTCGTCGGCGTACGGGGTCTCGAGACGGCGCTGGCGCGCCTCCTCGACCGGCGGATGGGACGTCGCTGGCGCTCATCGCACCTCACCCAGCGGTGGGTGCCGTCGTTGGCGCTCGCCTGAGGAGTCGCTGAGAGGGGCATGCGTCACGTTTCGCCGCGGGGGAGGAGCGGGAAGAACGGTTCCCATGGCCTCTTCTCGAGACCCGTGGTTCGACAACGCCAAGATGGCGCTGGTGACCCTGGTGGTGGTGGGACACGCGTGGGTGGTGCTGCCCGACTCCACGACCAACGACCACCTCTACGACTTCCTCTACGCCTGGCACATGCCGGCGTTCGTCTTCCTGACCGGCTACCTCTCCCAGCGCTGGACCTACACCCGCGCGCGGATGTGGCAGCTGGTGCGCACGGTGGCCGTGCCGTATGTGCTCTTCGAGGCCGCGATCGCGATGTTCCGCATCCATGTCGGTGGCGAGGAGCTGGAGAACCTCTGGCGCGACCCGCACTGGCCGATGTGGTACCTCTCGGCGCTGTTCTTCTGGCGGCTGCTGACCCCGGTGTTCAAGAACATGTGGGGCGGCCTGGGGCTGGCCGTCGTCATCTCCCTGGTCGCGGGGCTGTACGCCGGTGACACGCTCGACGTGGCGCGGATCCTGGGTCTGCTGCCGTTCTTCGTCCTGGGCCTGAAGTCGACCCCGGAGCGGCTCGAGCTGCTGCGCAGCCGTGCGGCGCAGGTGGCGGCCCTCGGTGTCTTCGTCGGCATCTGGGTGCTGACCTCGCGCACCGACGACTGGGCGGGGACCGAGTGGCTCTACTACCGGGCCCGCTACGAGGAGCTCGACGTCAGCGACGGCCAGGCGTTCCTGACCCGGGCCGCGCTGCTGGTGCTCGGCACGCTGGGGACCTGGGCGTTCCTGGCGCTGGTGCCGCGGGTGCGCGGCTGGTTCACCGCGATGGGTGCCTCGACGCTGATCGTCTACCTCTTCCACGGCTTCGTGGTGAAGGGGTTGGGCTACGCGGGCTACGGCGAGCTGTTCGGCGACCACGTCGCGCTCGGGCTGGTCGTGACCACGCTCGGGTCGGTCGCGGTGGCGCTGCTGCTGGCCAGCCCACCGGTGGCCCGGGTGCTGCAGCACGCGGTGGATCCGCTGGGCTGGGGCGAGCGCCGGGTGAAGGACGCCCTGGAGGTGGCCGAGGCCAAGAAGGAGGCCGACGAGCTCGCGGCGCGCATCGAGACGCACGTGCAGCGGGAGACGGTCCGGGTCTGAGGCACCGCTAGGCTCCCGACGTGGCCGGTGGACTCTTCGCCCTTCTCGACGACATCGCGGCGCTCGCCAAGCTGGCGGCCGCCTCCATCGACGACGTCGGTGCCGCCGCCGGGCGCGCCAGCGCCAAGGCGGCCGGTGTCGTCGTGGACGACACGGCCGTCACCCCGCAGTACGTCCAGGGCGTGGCGGCCGAGCGCGAGCTGCCGATCATCAAGAAGATCGCGATCGGCTCGATCCGCAACAAGCTGCTGCTGATCCTGCCGGCCGCGCTGCTGCTCAGCGAGCTGCTGCCCTCCCTGCTCAAGATCATCCTCATGTGCGGCGGTGCCTACCTCTGCTACGAGGGCGCGGAGAAGATCTGGGAGAAGTTCGGCCCCGGCCACGGGCACCACGACGACGAGGCGCTGGAGAAGGTCGCCGCCGGCAACCCGGCCGAGACCGAGAAGACCCTCATCTCCGGCGCCATCCGCACCGACCTGATCCTCTCGGCCGAGATCATGGTGATCTCCCTCGACGAGGTGGCGGGCGAGAGCTTCTGGTCGCGCGCCGCCATCATGGTGGTCGTCGCCTTCTTCATCACCGCGGTCGTCTACGGCGTGGTCGCGCTCATCGTGAAGATGGACGACGTCGGCCTCTCGCTGGCCCAACGCTCCAGCGCCGTCGCCCAGCGGGTCGGCCGCGGGCTCGTGCAGGCGATGCCGCGGGTCCTCGAGGTCATCGGCGCCGTCGGCACGGCCGCGATGCTGTGGGTGGGTGGGCACATCGTGCTCGTCGGCTCCCACGACCTCGGCTGGCACGCGCCGTACGACGTCGTGCACCACCTCGAGGAGGCCGTGCACGACGCCACGGGTGCTCTCGGGTCGGTCCTCGGCTGGGTGACGAACACCGGCTGCTCGGCGGTCCTGGGGCTGGTCATCGGGGCCGTCCTGGTCGCGGTGATGCACCTGGTGCCGCGGCGCAACGCGCACTGACCCCCGGGCTGGTCCGCGACGGGTCGACGGCTGCTCGACGGCTGGCCGCTCCAGCCCACCACCCGCCGGGATTCCCGGTCGTCACGCCTGTCCGCCTACGCTGGACGGCGGACTGCGTGGGAGATCCCGACGGTGCGCAGATGCGCGACGCAGGCCTGGCTCCAACCCCCTGCGAGGAGACACCCTGATGGACTTCAAGGTCGCCGACCTGTCCCTGGCCGACTACGGCCGCACCGAGATCGAGCTCGCCGAGCACGAGATGCCCGGCCTGATGGCCATGCGGGAGCGCTACGGCGCCGAGAAGCCGCTGGCCGGCGCCCGCATCGCGGGCTCGCTGCACATGACCACCCAGACCGCGGTCCTCATCGAGACGCTGACCGCGCTCGGTGCCGAGGTCCGCTGGGCCTCCTGCAACATCTTCTCCACCCAGGACCACGCGGCCGCGGCCGTGGCGGTCGGCCCCGAGGGCACCGTCGACGCGCCCGCGGGCGTGCCGGTCTTCGCCTGGAAGGGCGAGACGCTGGAGGAGTACTGGTGGTGCACCCAGCAGATCCTCGACTGGGGCACCGACGAGGCCGGCGAGAAGCGCTTCGCGAACATGATCCTCGACGACGGCGGCGACGCCACCCTGCTGGTCCACCTCGGTGTCGAGGCGGAGAAGAAGGGCGAGGCGCCGGACCCGGCCACCGCCACGAGCACCGAACAGCGCATCATCTTCGAGGTGCTGCAGAGCAGCCTCGCCGCGAGCAAGGACCGCTGGACCAACGTCGCCCGCGAGATCATCGGCGTCACCGAGGAGACCACCACCGGTGTGCTCCGCCTCTACGACATGATGCGCGAGGGCTCGCTGCTCTTCCCGGCCATCAACGTCAACGACTCGGTCACCAAGTCGAAGTTCGACAACAAGTACGGCTGCCGCCACAGCCTCGTCGACGGCATCAACCGCGCCACCGACGTCCTCATGGGCGGCAAGGTCACCGTGGTCTGCGGTTACGGCGACGTCGGCAAGGGCTGCGCGGAGTCGCTGCGCGGCCAGGGCGCCCGCGTCATCGTCACCGAGATCGACCCGATCTGCGCGCTGCAGGCCGCGATGGACGGCTACCAGGTGTCGACCCTCGACGACGTCATCGAGATCGCCGACATCGTCATCACCGCCACCGGCAACAAGGACGTCGTCAGCGTCGACCAGATGCGCCGGATGAAGAAGAACGCCATCCTCGGCAACATCGGTCACTTCGACAACGAGATCGACATGGCCGGCCTGGAGACCTACCCCGGCGTCGTCCGCAAGAACGTCAAGCCGCAGGTCGACCTGTGGACGTTCCCCGAGGGCGAGGGCAACGCGATCATCGTGCTGTCCGAGGGCCGCCTGATGAACCTCGGCAACGCCACCGGCCACCCGTCGTTCGTGATGTCGAACTCCTTCACCAACCAGGTGCTGGCGCAGATCGAGATCTTCACCAAGCCGCAGGACTACCCCGTCGGCGTCTACGTGCTGCCCAAGCACCTCGACGAGGAGGTCGCCCGCCTGCACCTCGACGCGCTCGGCGTGCGGCTGACGACCCTGACCGACGACCAGGCGAAGTACCTCGGCGTCTCGGTCGAGGGGCCGTTCAAGTCCGACGAGTACCGCTACTGATCGATCGCGCACGGCGGCCCCGCGGTGTCGGGGCCGCCGTTCGCACGCCCGCCAGGGGGGAGGGTGCAAGATGGTGACCATGAGTGAGGCAGCGCCGCAGGACGACTACACGACCAAGGGTCGGGTACTCGTCGTCGACGACGACGCCTCGTTGGCCGAGATGCTCACCATCGTGCTGCGCCAGGAGGGCTTCGACTCGCGGATGTGCCTGCGCGGCGACGAGGCCGTCGAGGCCTTCCGCGACTACCGCCCCGACGTCGTCCTGCTCGACCTGATGCTGCCCGGTCGCGACGGCATCGACGTGTGCAAGGAGATCCGCGCCGAGTCCGGCGTGCCGATCGTGATGCTCACCGCCAAGGGCGACACCGTGGACGTCGTGGTCGGGCTGGAGTCCGGTGCCGACGACTACGTCGTCAAGCCGTTCAAGCCCAAGGAGCTGGTGGCCCGCATCCGTGCGCGCGTACGCCGCTTCGACGCGACCGCGCAGGCCGAGACGCTCACCATCGGCGACGTCCACATCGACGTTGCCGGCCACCAGGTCACCCGTGGCGGTCGCCCGGTGAGCCTGACGCCCCTGGAGTTCGACCTCCTGGTCTGCCTGGCCCGCAAGCCGTGGCAGGTCTTCAGCCGCGAGGTGCTGCTCGAGCAGGTCTGGGGCTACCGCCACGCGGCCGACACCCGCCTGGTCAACGTGCACGTCCAGCGGCTGCGCTCGAAGGTCGAGCACGACCCGGAGAACCCCGAGATCGTGGTGACCGTGCGAGGCGTCGGCTACAAGGCCGGCACCGCCTGAGCGGCCGACGGGTGGCCGCGCTCACCTTCTGGCGCCGCTCCATCCAGGCACGGGTGGTGGCCAGCACCCTCGTGCTGTCGTTCCTGGTCGTCAGTGTCGTCGGCTGGTTCCTGCTGCGCCAGACCCGCGACGGCCTGCTCGACGACCGGGTCGACGCCGTCGTCGCCGAGGCGCTCGACGAGACCGAGGACGCCCGCACCCGGCTGGCCTCGGCCACCCTCAGCGACGTCGACGCCGCCGAGCAGCCGGCCTCGCTGGTCGACCACTTCTCGACGGTCGCGACGCCCTCGTGGACCTTCACCACGATCCGCCGGCTCGCCCCCGACGGGGAGACGCCGGTCTCCGAACCGGGCATCGCGGTGGGCTCGCAGGTCACGCTCCCGGCCGACGGCCGGACCTACACGCTCTACCTCCTGTTCCCGACCTCCGAGGACGAGGAGACCCTGGCGCTGGTCACCCGGGCGCTGCTGACCGCCGGGGTGCTGCTGCTCCTGCTGGTCGCCGGCGTGACCTGGCTGGTGGCCCAGCAGGTCGTCACCCCGATCCGGATGGCGCGGCGGGTCGCCGAGCGGCTGGCAGCCGGACAGCTGCAGGAGCGCCTGGAGGTCTCCGGCGAGGACGACCTGGCCCGCCTGGCCACCTCCTTCAACCAGATGGCCTCCAACCTGCAGCGCCAGATCCGCCAGCTCGAGGAGCTCAGCCGGGTCCAGCGCCGCTTCGTCTCCGACGTCTCCCACGAGCTGCGCACGCCGCTGACGACCGTGCGGATGGCCGGCGACGTGCTGCACGACGCCAAGGAGTCCTTCGACCCGGTCACCGCGCGCGCGGCGGAGCTGCTGCAGACCGAGCTCGACCGGTTCGAGACGCTGCTCGCGGACCTGCTGGAGATCAGCCGCTTCGACGCCGGCGCGGCGCAGCTCGAGGTCGACGACGTCAACCTCGTCGACGTCGCCCACCGCGTCGTGGAGAGCACCCGGCCGCTGGCCGACCAGCGCGGGGTGCGGCTCGTCGTCCGGGCCCCGGACCGGCCCTGCCTGGCCGAGGCCGACGTACGCCGGGTGGAGCGCGTCCTGCGCAACCTGGTCAGCAACGCGATCGACCACGCCGGTCCGCGGCGCCCGGGCGCCACGCCCACCGTCGTGGTGCGCGTGGCCGGCGACGACCACGCCGCGGCCGTGGCGGTGCGCGACCACGGCGTCGGCCTGGCGCCGGGGGAGTCGGCGATGGTCTTCAACCGCTTCTGGCGGGCCGACCCCGCCCGTGCCCGCACGTCGGGCGGCACCGGCCTGGGGCTGTCGATCTCCCTGGAGGACGCCCACCTGCACGGGGGCTGGCTGCAGGCGTGGGGCCGCCCGGGCGAGGGTGCGCAGTTCCGGCTCACGCTGCCGCGGCGCAACGGCGACGCCCTGCGCCGCAGCCCGATCCCGCTCATCCCCGACGACGTCGTGGAGCCGGTGTGAGGCGCCGGGTCGCGGCCAGCCTGGTCGCCGTCTGCCTCGCGGCGCTGACGGGCTGCGTCGCGCTGCCCGAGGCCGGGCCGGTCGTCGAGGTCGAGGAGTCGGGCGGCTCGGCCACCGACACCGGCGGTGCCGCCGCCATCGATGCGCGACCTCCGCAGGAGGGCATGTCCGCGGCCGAGGTGGTCAAGGGCTTCCTCGACGCGATGCAGGCCTGGCCCACCGAGCTGTCGACGGCCAAGCAGTTCCTCAGCTCGGAGACCCGGTCGACGTGGTCGCCCGCGGGCACCATCGTCTACGAGGACGCGCTGCCGCCGGCGGGCGCTGCCGCCCGGATCGAGGTGCGGCTCGGCGGCGCCAGCCGGCTCGACGCGCGCGGCGCCTGGCAGGGCGACCTCGCCCCCGAGGACAGCATCCTGGGGTTCCGGCTCGTGACCGAGGACGGCGAGTACCGCATCTCCGACCTGCCCGACGCCCTGGTAGTCCCGGAGACCTGGTTCGAGCAGCGCTACCGCCGGGTGGCTCTCTACTTCCCCGACCCCTCGGGGTCGGTGCTGGTGCCGGAGCCGGTCTTCGTCGGCGACGACCCGACCTTCGCCTCCTCGCTGGTCTCCGGGCTGCTGCGCGGCCCGGGCCGCGCCCTGCAGGGTGTCCTCGGCACCCAGCTGCCCTCGGGGCTCCAGGTCGACCTGTCGGTGCCGGTGACCGACGGGCTGGCCGCCATCAGCCTGACCGGTGAAGCGAGCGCGTTCTCGCCCGCCGACACCGAGCTGCTCTTCGCCCAGCTGGCCTGGACGCTGCGCCAGGATCCCGACGTCGACGCCTTCACCCTGGCGATCGACGGTCGGCCGGTGCGGACCGTGGGCGGGGAGACGCGCATCCCCGTGGCCGTGGGCGACCAGCTGGACCCGGTCGGCTTCCAGACCGACTCGCTGCTGCACGGACTGCGCGACGGGCTGCTCGTCTCGGGGACGCCAGGCTCCCTGGACCCGGTCGGCGGCGTCATGGGTCGTGTCGACCTCGGCGTGCGCTCGGTGGCCGTGGACCTGCTGGGCACGCGCGTCGCCGCGGTGTCCGAGGCCGGCGGCACCGTCCTGCTGGCCCCGCTGACCGACGGCGAGGGGGTCACGCCGCGGGAGGACCCGTCGACCGACCCCGGCCTGCCCGACGTGACGACCGCGGCCGTCGGCACCGACCTGCTGCCACCGGCCTGGGACGTCCACGACCGGCTCTGGCTGCTCGACCGCACGGCCGATGGCGCTGTCGTCAGGTGGGTGCAGGGGGAGGACAGTGGCGTGCTGGACGTCCCGGGGGTCACCGGCGAGGAGGTGCGTGACTTCCTGGTCTCCCGTGACGGCACCCGCCTGGTCGCCGTGGTCCGCGGTCCGAGCGCCGACACGGTCCGGGTGGCGCGCATCCGCGGGGACGACAGCGAGCGGGTGACCGGGGCGACCCGGTCGCGCCCGCTGAACCTCGACGACGACCCGAGCCGACGCATCCGCGACGTCGCGTGGACGTCCACCACCACCTTGGCCGTGCTCAACCGGCTCACCGACGTCTCGGCCAAGGTCGTCACCGTCGGCGTCGACGGCTCGCCCGGCGGGCTGGACGGCATCATCACCACGTTGTCCGGCGCCACCGCCCTCGTCGGCTCACCGGCACGCGGCACGCGCGTCTACGCCGTGACCGACACCGGGCTGGCCGACCTCAACGCCACTGTCCGTGGGCCGCGGGTGCTCGACGAGGGCCTCACCTTCGTGACGTACGCCGGCTGACCCGCCGACCCTCCACACGCCCCGCTCCTGACCGGGTCCTCCACCGCCGTCGCCCGGTCGTCCCGACGGCGGTCCGGTAGGCGGTGGGATGCCCCCGTGGACCCGACCACCCTGCGCGACGGCGCCCGTGACCTGCTGCTCGGCGGCCGGTGCGCGGCCTGCGACCGACCCGGGGGAGTGCTGTGTCGCGCGTGCCGCGAGCGCCTGCTCCTCGACGCCCCGCTGACCCGCTCGCGCACCCGGCCGCGGCCCTGCCCGCCCGGCCTGCTGCCGGTCTGGTCCTGCGGCGGCTACACCGGCGCGCTGCGCGCGCTGCTGCTGGCGCACAAGGAGCAGGGGCGCCACCAGCTGACCGCGCCACTGGGGGCACTGCTCGCGCAGAGCGTCGCCGGGTTGGCGGCGGAGGGCGGCGTCGCCCCGGGCGCGGTGCTCGTGCTGGTCCCGGTGCCCTCGCGGCCCGCCGCGGTGCGGGCCCGGGGCAGGGACGCGATGCTGGCGCTGGTGCGGGCGGCGGCGCGCGAGCTCGAGCGGGGTGGGGTGCCGGCCCGCTCGGTGCCGCTGCTGGCCACCCGTCCGGGGGTGGCGGACCAGTCCGGGCTCGACACGGCCGCGCGCGCCGCCAACCTGCACGGTGCGCTGCGGGTGCGCCCGGGGCCCCTGCGACGGCTGGCCGGCGGCGTACCGGAGATCGCGGGGGCGGTGGTCTGCGACGACGTCGTGACGACCGGCGCCACGCTCGTGGAGGCGCAGCGGGCGCTGCGGGCCGTGGGGGTCCCGGTGCTGGGCAGCGCCACGGTGGCGGCGACCTCTCGGCGGGGTACCGAGGGGAGGGGACGGCGCACCTGAGGCTTTGCCAAGAGGGGTCCTCGTTCCCTTCCGTGCACCCGCCGTTGGGCCTATCGTCTCGTCATGGAGTCCGTCCGGGTCCGTGGTTGCGTCGTCAGGGCGCGTCGGTCCATCCGGACGCCCTCACGGCAAGCCGATGCCAGTCGCAGGCGAAACGGTCCACGTAACCGCCTCCGGGCGGGATCACGGTGCGGCTTAGACGTAAGTCCTGCCTCGACCAGGTCACCAGATGTGACCGATGTCGGGAGAAGGCCAGTAGTGGCAGAGAAGCTGCGAACGCTTCAGCAGGCGATTGTGGGGACGAAGACCAGGTCGGCCGGACGGACTCCTCCTGCCACACACCAACGGCGCACCACCGACGGTGCGCGCTGAGGAGGGATTGCCATGGACGTTGTCGTGACCGGTCGTCACTGCGAGATCAAGGAGGGCTTCCGGGCCCATGTCTCGGAGAAGCTGACCAAGCTCGAGAAGCACGATCACCACATCATGCGGGTCCACGTCGAGGTCGATTGCGAGCCCAACCCACGTCAGCACGACCGTGCCGTCCACGTGGAGCTGACCGCGTTCTCCAAGGGGCCGGTGATCCGGGCCGAGGCCGCCGCCGACGACAAGATGGGTGCCCTGGACCTGGCGCTGGACAAGATGGCCAGCCAGATGCGCAAGGCCGCTGACCGGCGGCGCGTCCACCGCGGCGGCAAGCGCCCGATGTCGGTGGGCCAGGCGACCGCCGGCCTCCCGCTGCCCGGTGAGGGCCCCGGTGGTCTGGTCGTCGAGGACGAGAAGCCCGCCGAGACCAGCGAGGAGCGCTACGTCGGCCCCATCGCGGTCACCGGCGACGGCCCGCTCGTCGTGCGCGAGAAGACCCACCCGGCCTCCCCGATGACCCTCGACCAGGCGCTCTACGAGATGGAGCTGGTCGGTCACGACTTCTACCTCTACGTCGACAAGGAGAGCGAGCGGCCCGCGGTCGTCTACCGCCGCCGCGGCTACGACTACGGCGTCATCTCCCTCGACCTCGGCGAGGAGTGAGCCCTCAGCTGAGACGCACCTGAGCCGCGCGGGCCAGCCCCGCGCACCGACGGATGACACGTTCGGGTCCCCCTGGGGGGCCCGAACGTGCCATGATTCGGCCCGTGTCCCAGAGCGAGAACGACGAGTCCGTCCGAGTCCTCGTCGTCGACGACCAGGAGCTGTTCCGCCGCGGCCTGACGATGCTGCTCTCCGTCGAGGAGGGCATCGACGTCGTCGGCGAGGCCGGTGACGGCATCGAGGGCACCGAGCTCGCGGCCTCCGCTGCCCCCGACGTGGTCCTGCTCGACGTGCGGATGCCCAAGCGCACCGGCATCGAGGCGTGCAAGGCCATCAAGGAGGCCGTGCCCTCGGCCAAGATCATCATGCTCACGGTCTCCGACGAGGAGGCCGACCTCTACGAGGCGGTCAAGAGCGGCGCCGCCGGCTACCTGCTCAAGGACTCCTCGATCGAGGAGGTCGCCCAGGCCGTCCGCGTCGTCGCCGACGGCCAGTCGCTGATCAGCCCCTCGATGGCGGTCAAGCTCATCGACGAGTTCAAGCAGATGAGCAAGCCCGAGCGCGAGCACATGCCCGGCCTGCGGCTCACCGAGCGCGAGCTCGAGGTGCTGCGCCTGGTCGCCACGGGCAAGAACAACCGCGAGATCGCCAAGGACCTGTTCATCTCCGAGAACACCGTGAAGAACCACGTGCGCAACATCTTGGAGAAGCTGCAGCTGCACTCGCGCATGGAGGCGGTCATGTACGCCGTCAAGGAGAAGCTGCTCGATCTTCCGTGATGGCGAAGCCATCTCGGAAGATCATCGGTGGTCGAGCGAGCGGCACGGCTGAGCCTGCGAAGCCGTGACCCGCGTGTCGAGACCCGGTGGCGCGGTCGACGACGGCGACCACCGTCGGTGCGGCGCCCGCAGCGCCGCGGAGTGCGGCGGTCGCGCGAGCGCCCTCGCCACATCTCAGGACGTCTCCGGTGCGGGTCGAGGCCCCGGGATCCGACTGTGAAGTGCTCTCGACACGCCATGCGTGACGTCTGCACTCCACATGCGTCTGTCAGACGAAGGGCACACGGTGCGGCAGAAGCGGACGTTCAGCGGCGCCGCCTGTAGCCGTCGAATTGGTGTCGGGGCTCGGCTTCGAGGGCGAACTGCTCCTGCACTTGCTCGTCGGAGAGGCGGATCTCCGAGAGGCTCGGCGACTCAGCATCTGAGGGTGAACTCGATCTGGTGGTCGGCCAGGACCCGTATCTCGTAGCGGGGGTCGTGGGCGGTGCGGTGGTGGGTGGGGCACAGCAGCCGGCCGTTGGCCAGGTCGGTGGTGCCGCCGGTGGCCCACGGCTGGTCGTGGTGGGCGTGGCAGAACCAGGCCGCGGTCCGGCAACCGACCGCGGTGCAGCCCTTGTCGCGGGTGGCCAGCGCGATGCGTTGGGCGCGGGTGAACAGCCGCTTGCGGCGGCCGACGTCGAGGACCTCGCGTCGGCCATCCAGGACGACGGGGACGATGTCGGACTCGCAGGCCAGCCGTCGGGCGGTGTGGGCGGCGATCCGGTCACCGGTGTCCAACGTGGCGGCTGCCAGGCCGCCGGTCAGGGTCTCGAGGGTCATGGTGACGACCACCGTCGCGCCGGTCGACATCTCCGGGACCTGGGAGCCATCAAGCTTCTCCAGCAGCTCGCAGAAAGCGGCACCGAGCTCGACGCCAGTGGCGGCCTTGACCGGCTCCGGTCGCCCACCCTCCACCGGGATCTCGCCCAGGGCGG
>LULL01001000.1_pt1 | contig 11652 bp, 8 predicted proteins | sample 728161 | NCBI WGS metagenome assembly LULL01 (sample SAMN03860290, study PRJNA289734) | marine metagenome | biome: seawater column; feature: ocean; material: water; isolation source: Red Sea water column Station 149 - depth 500m | place: Saudi Arabia: Red Sea | collected 2011-10-15 | depth 500 m
GTAGAAAATAGGTCGGTGTTTTGCTCGAACAACCAATACCGGATACCTTGGCCACCCGGTGGGGTTCGATTTCAAGTTCAAAATAGGCCTGAATGATTGCGGCAGAAATCGAATCGTGTCCACATCCAGCACATAAGGTCGACATGGCGCCTTCGTAATCGACGATCGACAGGCCCAGTCCGTTCTGTGGAAGCCCCTTCGTAATTCTCGGTTTCTTGATGAAACTCACGCCGCTTTCCCCTGAGTGATTTTATTCAGCAGCGGCTCATAAATATCTTCACAGGCAATGGGCATACCTCCATAGCTGAGAATCGGAATCAGTTTGTCCGCACTCACCCCGGCTTCCGTCTGCAATAAGCTACGCAGCTGTGCATCACGGTTCTGTTCCACGACAAAGATCTGACTGTAATCCGCCAAGAATTCGATCACGGACTTGCTGAACGGAAATGCTCGTATCCGCATGTAGTCCGTTTGCACCCCCTCAGCGGCCAGCTTACTGCGTGTTTCTTGAACCGCTCCCTCACAGCTACCCAGTGTGACAATGGCACAACTGCTTTTGTTCGAAGTTTCGATTACCGGCTCTGGAACCAGCTCCGCCGCCGTATCAAACTTACGGCGCAACCGGTCAACGACTTCCAGATACTCATCGGCGTTTTCGGTATAACCACCCAATTTGTTATGCCCTGAACCGCGAATCAGGTAGGCGCCTCTGGGGTGTTCTCCTGGCAATGTCCGGTAACAGATGCCATCCCCATCGACGTCGAGGTAGCGGGCAAAAGCATCCATCTCGCTCAGCTCCCTCGCGTTATACACCTTGCCTCGATCAGGCCGATAGCTGTCATCCCATGTTAACTCCGGACAGGGCCAGTCGTTCATGCCGATGTCCAGGTCCGTCATGACGATTATTGGCGTTTGCAACCGGTCTGCCAGATCAAAAGCAGACACTGCCATCCAGAAACTCTCTTCAGGGTTGGCAGGGAAAAGCAGAACATGCCGAGTATCACCGTGGGATGCAAAAGCGGCGGCGAGAATGTCACTTTGTTGGGTTCTCGTCGGCATTCCCGTCGAGGGGCCTGCCCGCTGAACGTCGAATAGGACCAGCGGTATTTCGGTGAAGTAAGCCAGCCCCAGGAATTCCGACATCAACGACACACCAGGCCCGCTGGTAGAGGTAAATGCGCGGGCACCGTTCCATGCAGCCCCCAATGCCATACCTATTGCAGCGAGTTCGTCCTCAGCCTGGATAATGCAATAATTCTGTTCGCCGGTTTCAGGATTCTGTCGCAGCTGTTTGCAAAATTTTCCGAACGCATCAAACAGCGATGTCGACGGCGTGATCGGGTACCAGCTACCAACCGTGGCGCCAGCGTAAACACAGCCCAAAGCAGCTGCTGTGTTTCCATCAATCATGATGTGATTAGTCATGGCATCCATTGGAACCAGACGACTCTCCAATGGGCAATTAAATTCCGTCTTTGAATAATCGTAACCCAGCTCGAATGCCTGCATGTTCGATTCGACCAGATCGGGCTTGTCGGTAAATGTTTCGCTCAATAATTGACGCACAACATCCCGATCAATTTCGATCAGTGCCGCAATAACACCAACATAGGCGATATTTTTCATCAGAATGCGTGCACGAGCACCAGTGAACGACTCGTTGCACATTTTCGACAGAGGTACGGGCAATACAGTGATATCCGATCGATCTTCAAGTTCTGCCCTCGGCCAGCTGGAGTCGTAAATCAGTACCCCGTTGGTGACCACAGACACCAAGTCTTCTGCATAGGTCTGCGCGTTCATCGCAACCATAATGTCGACTTTGCTGGATCGAGCCAGATGGCCTTCTCCTGTTACCCGTATTTCGTACCAGGTGGGCAGCCCCTGGATATTGGATGGAAAATAGTTTTTTCCAACGACTGGAATACCCATGCGAAAAATAGCTTTCATCAGTAGTGTGTTGGCACTGGACGAACCCGTACCGTTCACGGTAGCGATTTGAACTACGAAGTCGTTTATCCGGTCTTTCGATTGCATGCTGCAACCTCTTCATCGATCGCGTAAGGAATCAACAGTTCAGATTTACGCATGTCCCAGGCGCCAGTCGGGCAGCGCTCGGCACACAATGCACAGTGGACACACAGATTTTCGTCCTTGACCATGACCCGGCTTGTCTGTGGCAGCGCGTCCGACACATAAAATGGCGCATCTTCGTTTGTAGCCGGGGCACTCAGACGCTTAACCAGGTCAGTTTTGTCGCCGTTCTCCGTGATGGTCAAGCAACGAACTGGGCAGACATCGATACAGGCGTCACATTCAATACAAAGCTTCGCTGTAAACTCGGTCTGGATGTCACAGTTCAGACAGCGCTCGACCTCCGTCACAAACTGCTCTGCAGAAAACCCAAGCTCTACTTCAATGTTAAGTTCATCAAACCGTTGTTTGAGTTCGACGTGACGCATCCGGCGGCGATTTGAAGGATCATAATCATTGCTGAAGCTCCATTCGTGGATACTCATCTTGGTGCTTATCAGGTTCATACCCTCCAAAAAATATACCTTGGCGAGTTGATTCAAATGTCACTTTGTCGACTTTCGGCACATCCCACTCGTCAAATTCGATCCCGAGGTCACGTTCGACCCAGGGAAAAGCGTTTTCCTGACCAATCGCAAGAATTACATCGTCACAAGCAAGAAATACCTCATCTATGACGGTTGACTGAAGATTTCCGTCCGCATCGATCTGATACTCAAGATGGTCGAATGTCATGCCTTTCAACTGACCGTTTTCAACAATAAATGCCTTCGGTGAATGATTGACGATGATTTCGACTTTTTCCTCCTCGGCATCCTCCAGTTCCCACGGCGAAGCCTTGAAATAACCGCGTGGTTTGCGTGCCATCACCTTGACCGACTCGCCCCCCAGTCTTAGTGCAGTGCGACAACAGTCCATCGCAGTGTTTCCTACACCGATTATGAGCACACGTTCACCGATGTTTTCAGTGTGCTCAAAGGCGACCGACTCAAGCCAGTCAATACCGATGTGGATTCGTTCGGTTTCCTGCCGACCGGGCAGGTCGAGTTCTTTCCCACGCGGTGCACCGGTACCAACAAATACGGCGGCAAAGTCTTCTTCCAGAAGAGCAGCCATGCTGTCGATCCGGTGACCCAGCCGTAGATCCACACCCTGTTCAACAATCATGGAAATTTCATCGTCCAGCACTTGTGCTGGCAGCCGGAAAGCCGGGATATTAGTCCGCATCAGCCCGCCCGCTTGGTCGAACTGCTCGAACATCACGATCTCATAGCCCAGTGGCAATAAATCGTTAGCTACGGTTAACGACGCACATCCAGCACCTATACAGGCAATACGCTTTCCATTCTTTTTTGCGGGTATGGTGGGTAAGTGCGGTCTAATATCATCAGCCAGATCAGCGGCTACCCGTTTCAGCCGGCAGATCGCAACGGGCTCTTCTTCGACTCGGCCACGGCGGCACACGGGCTCACAGGGCCTGTCACAGACTCGGCCGAGTATCGCTGGAAAAACATTTGAACGGCGATTGAGCAGATAGGCATCCGTATAGCGCCCCTGCGCAATCATTCGGATGTATTCGGGAACATCTGTATGGGCAGGACAACCCCACTGGCAGTCCACCACTTTGTGGTAGTACCGAGGGTCAGATGTATCTGTCGGCTTCAAAGCGTTCCCTTGAAAGATAATCTATATCGGGTACTCAGCAAACCAGCCGACTACGCCCAACGGACAGCTCGTGATTCGCGTTCAGCGTATCGAGCACACCGCTACCGGTTGAGCAGAGAATTGTCGAACTAAGCGTGATTAACAGCTCAAGTCACCACTGGGGGTAGCGTTGCACATATAAGCAATGATTATACATACCAAAAGCATTACGTGATGTAAAAACTGCTCTTTCTGGTTAATATTTATTCGACCCAGATCACTGGCTTCAAACTTCCCCCGTAGTGTATTGTCTTTGCCATGAATACCGAGCCAATAGCAGTGCGTTGTTTCAGAGAAACAGACATAGCGCCGCTGGTCCGAATCTTGACCGCGAACGGCCAATATGACTTTCCAGAAGTTGAAGGACCCGAGGCGATGCGTCGCGTCGGGCTGTGCAGTGCGGCTGTTTTTCTATGTGCTGAGATCGATAACAAGGTCGCGGGATGCATACGCGCAACCTATGACGGAGCCCGTGCGATTATCCACCTACTCAGCGTTGATCCACAATTTCAAAAACAGAATATCGGCCGCACCCTGGTTCGTGCTGCTTGCACGGAACTCAAACACCGCGGTGCCCCCACGGTCGCCGTGACTGCTACACAAGACTCACAGTCTTACTGGGAAGGCCTCGACTTTGAGCTACTGCCTGTATTTCTGATGCTCAAAACTGGAGCCCCGTAACCCTGCTCGTGCCCCATCGCTCTAAATCGGAGTTTCAACCAAGCGTCGTCCTATGAACCCGGTACAGACCAGAATGGCAACCTGCTTCAAACTGAGCCACCATCCTCGAATTGCCTCTAGACCGATGAGTCTGCGAACGGCATAGCACACCTAACTGAATCGTTTGCCGGGCTGTTGACGAAAGTGCTGACTGGATGAACTGATAGGTCGGTGTCGCCCGTCAACAGCAACTCCTGGGCCTGTTCGGTCTTGGAGACTGACGGATCCAACCATTGTGTCTGGACCGCGCGCGGAAGTATGACCGGCATCCGGTGATGAATGGTGGCTGCCTCACCACTGGCCGGCGTTGTGATTATGCAGAATGTCTCCACCCCCTCGGACGCCGTATGCGCATTGTGTGACCACAGCCCGGCCAGGACGAAAGGCGATTCGTCTGTCCTGCCCAGATGGTAAGGCTGCTTCCGCCCATTGGAGAGCTTCTTCCATTCGTAGTAACCATCACACAGAACCAGACATCGTTGGTATCTGAATGCCTCTCGAAACATCGGTTTCTGGTGGATGGTCTCAGCGCGCGCATTGATGGGACGTATTTTCCCGGGTTCCTTCATCCAGCTCGGCACCAACCCCCAGGTGAGTGAGTCAACTCTGTGCACACCAGTCTCATGTCGCACCACCAGTGCAGCCTGCGAGGGGGCAATGTTGTAGCTTGGTGGCAATGGGTCACTACCCTCAGCCATCAACCCCTCCACGACCTTTGAAAATTCTGACAGCGCACTATGGCGCTCGAACCGTCCACACATTTTCGCCTCACTCACCGCTGTTGACAGCTAAAGCACGATAAACTCACCGACTGTACCACGAGCATACCGTGACGCAGTCGGTACCTTCCAGACACCATGAGCAGTTACGAAAATTATACCCAGACCAGTGCCGTCTACGACCATACCCGGGTGCCGGTGGGTCTGGCGATAATCACAGCCGCTCTGTCTTCTGGCGCCACAAAACCGGATCGGCAGATACTACTGGATGCCGGGTGCGGCACCGGAATTTATACGCTTGCATTAGTCGACCAGGTTCACCGCGTAGAGGCTATCGACCTAAACCGCTCAATGCTGTCGGTGGCCCGGTCTAAAATACGTTCAGCCGCGAAACACGACCGTATCGGGTTCACGCAAGGGTCTATTAGCCAACTACCGTTTGAAACCCACAGCGTCGATGGTGTGATGATGAACCAGGTCCTTCACCATCTGCCTGATCAAGCAGAAGACGGTTGGCCGTTACATCATCAAGTACTCAAAGAATGTGCGCGCGTTCTACGACCCGGCGGCGTACTCATTATCAACAGCTGTACACATGAGCAGCTGGAAAAAGGTTTCTGGTTCTACGAGCTGATCCCCAACGCACGAACAGCTGTCATGCGAAAGATAATTCCTGAGAAAGAATTGGATACCCTGATTTGCGGTGTCGGATTGACTCTGAACGATCGCCTGGTCGATCTAAGCGGTGTACTGCAAGGCGAAAGTTACTTCGACGCTGAAGCGGTACTGAATTACACATGGCGCAAAGGCGATTCGATCTGGACCCTGGCCAGCGATCATGAACTGCAAACCGCCCTGACACAGGTCACCGAACTGGCCGCTAAGAATCAGCTGCAGTCCTTCATGCAGCGATACGATGCCGACCGGCCGGCGCTGGGTCAAACCAGTTTTTCAGTTGCAATCAAGAATTGATATCGGCTGGATAGCCCTGAGTAATCAGCTCGTAGCAGCGGTCGCTTTTGAGTCACCGCGCCCATACAATGGTGAATCGACAATGTTATGCCACAGTCATCAGTTGTCTTCTAGATGAAAACAGTCCTTAGAATTCTCCTGCCAGTTATTGTCGTGGCATTGGGTGTTGCGGGCTTTGCACTGCTGAAATCGAGCGCACCGGTTGATCGCCCGCTCGAACCCAGTGCGCGGGTTTGGTCAGTCGCTGGTGTCGCTGTCGAATACAAACACTTATCGCCTACGCTTCGTCTCTACGGTCGAGTCGAATCCCCCCGGGAAACTCGACTGCGCTCGGCGGTGCCCGCGGACGTTAAGGAACTGACTGCCCTGTCGGGAAGCGTGGTGACCAAAGGCGAGCTATTACTGCGGCTGGACGACCATGACCTTAAGCTAATGCTGCGCCAACGAAATGCCGAAGTTGCAGACATCGAGGCACAGATCGAAAGTGAAAAAAAGCGCCATGGATCAGACATCACAGCACTGAAACATGAGCGCGCGCTCTACGACCTGGCGGAGCGTGCCCTCAAAAGAGCCGAACGTCTTGCCCAGACCCAGGCTGGCACCCAAGCAAGAGTTGATGAGGCGCAACGCGCCTTACGCCTCCAGGCTCTCGCCCTGACCAATCGTCAGCGAGCCGTCAGCGACCATAGCCCCCGACTGGCCCAGCTTGATGCACGGCTGAACAGGAGCAAAGCTGTTCGCGACCAGGTTCGTAGAGACGTACAACGTTCCGAGCTGACAGCGCCGTTTGATGGACGCATTACTGCGGTACACGTTTCCCCAGGCGACCGCGTGCGTCCGGGTGATCGCCTGATCGATTTATTTGATACCAATTTCGTTGAACTGCGCACACAGGTTCCTAATCGGTACCTGCCTACCCTCCGACAGGCTCTGAACCACGGCAGTGCCGTCACTGCGACGATAGAACTTAACGGCAACGCGATCGCACTGGAACTTAACCGGTTGGCCGGCAAAATCGAAAGGGGTCAGGGAGGAGTAGACGCCTTTTTCAACATCATTGGCGAAAAACACCTGATTGAACTTGGTCGCACGGTATCGGTATTCGTCGACCTTCCGGAGGAAGCGAACGTCTTTGCCCTACCGGCGACAGCCGTCTACGGGGCCAATAACGTTTACCGCATTCAAAACAACCGGCTGTCGATGGTTCAAGTTGAGCGGGTCGGTGATTATCGTAATGGACAGTGGGGCAGCTGGATCCTTTTCCGCAGCGAAAACCTCACCGAGGGGGACATGGTATTGGCCAACCAGTTACCGAACGCTGTAGAGGGCCTGAAAGTAGACATCCTGACTCAGACTGACTGACATGTCGTTAAAACCGAGAAATGACCTGCTCGGTCTGCTGGCGCGTCATCCGGTTGCTGCCAACCTGATGATGGCGATGATGATCATCGCCGGTATTTGGGGTCTTTCAAAACTAAACGCCCAGTTCTTTCCTAATTTTGATATCGACTTTGTTTCAGTCAAGGTCGTCTGGGTCGGTGCAAGTGCTGAAGACATCGAGAAACTCATAACCGAACCGCTCGAACAGCAGTTGCGAGGGGTTGATCGCGCCAAGGAGCTGCGGTCTCGGTCTGTAGACGGACTGTCGCTGGTCACCCTTGAATTCAAAGAAGGCACCGACATGGGCCTTGCCGTCGACCAGGTCAAAGAACAGGTTGACCTGGTCCGCAATCTGCCGGCGACTGCTGAAACACCGGAGATTGGCCGCATTATCAATTACGAACCCATTGCGAGCGTGCTCATCGCAGGACCCGACGATCCCCGCGGTCTACGCAGCATCGTACGCCGTTTTGAACGTGAACTGCTTGAACGGGGCATCTCGAATATCCGAATTTTCGGCCTACCGGAAGAGGAAATCGCAATCCAGATCCCCTCAGAAACGCTGCGCGAGCTGGGTATATCGTTGGAGGAGATTGGCAGGCGGGTCGGTGCGGCGTCACGCGATTTGCCGGTGGGCGTAATCGGTCGGGGGGAGTCAGCCCGGCAGCTTCGCTTCAAGGATCAACGTCGGGGTGAGCTCGCCTTTGCAGACCTGCCCGTCATCGCAGCTGAGGACGGTCGTCTGCTGACACTGGGCGATATCGCCGATATCCAGCGGCGGCCGCAGAGCGCGCAGACAACGGTCACCTATCGTGGCCGGCCGGCCGTAGAAATGAGGCTGTCGCGTTCCAGGGATGCAGACAGTTTGAAATCAGCCCGAATCATGCGCGAGTGGGTCGAGCAAACCCGGCCCTTGCTGCCGACCGGGTTTGAACTCAATGTCTACGATGAGCGCTGGGGCTACATTAAGGACCGGATCAATTTGCTACTCAAAAACGGTGCCAGCGGTCTGGTCCTGGTCATACTGATACTTTACTTATTCCTGAACGTGCCAGCAGCCAGTTGGGTCACGGTCGGAATCCCAACCTTCATGGCAGCACTGGGTGCACTTTATGTTTACGGTGGGTCAATCAACATGATCAGTCTGTTTGGCCTGATCATGACGCTCGGCATCATTGTCGATGATGCTATTGTTGTCGGGGAAGATGCTGTGACGCATTTTGAACGTGGCGACAGCCCGCTAACAGCGGTACAACAAGGCGCGCAAAGGATGCTGGCACCGGTACTCGCATCGTCACTGACAACGATTGCTGCATTTATGCCGCTACTGTTGGTAGGTGGCATTATCGGCATCATCCTGCGAACGCTGCCGATGGTAGTGATCTGCGTTATCTTGGCCTCCTTAGTTGAAGCGTTTCTTGTTTTACCCGGTCATCTTCGGGGCACTTTCACTCGCGTCGGGAGCTATTCTCCGCGGCGGCTGAGAAAAAAACTCGACGACGGATTTGTCCGGTTCAGAGAATCTCTTTTCCGCCCCGCGATCGTCGCGGGTGTTCGATATCGCTGGTTGACGGTAGCGCTGGCAACTGCGATTTTCATCGTCAGTATCGGCTGGATCGCCGGCGGCCGTATTGCGTTCAATTTTTTCCCAGTTGCCGAGGGGCCTATATTTTTTGCCAACGTTGATTTCGTCGCAGGGACACCGCAGAAACATGTCGCCGACCATCTTGCCAAGGTAGAACAGGCATTGTGGGACACGAATGATCATTTTGGAGGTGGCCTGGTGGTAACAGCGATTTCACGACTGGGCCTGGGAGAAAGCGGGGATTGGGAACGACGCAGAAGCGAAAATATCGGTTCTGTACTGGTTGAACTGGTTAAACCGGATGCGCGCACAGTCCGCAACAGAACCTTCATCGAAGAATGGCGGGCCCGGATCCCTGACGCTCCCGGACTTGAAAATCTGTCGATCAAGGAACCGACTGCCGGGCCACCGGGACAGGACATAGAGGTTCAGATCACGGGCTCGAGCCTGGTAGCAGTCAAATCAGCAGCGGTAACACTCAAAAATGTATTGATCGATATCCCGGGTGTGTCGGGTGTTGAAGACGATATGCCGTATGGCCGCGAACAACTGATACTTCGCCTGACGCCAACTGGTGAAGCGTTGGGCCTGTCCGTCGAAAATCTGGGCCGGCAACTTCGGGCGGGTTACGAAGGCTACCTGGTACAGGTCATGGCCGATAACAACGATGAAGTCGAGGTTCGTGTGGTCTTGCCTGACCATGAAAGAAATCGGCTGGACAGCCTCGACGAATTTGAAGTCATGCTGCCGGGTGGCGGAACAGTCCCATTTGCCAACGTTGTTACGCTTCAGACCAGACGTGGCTTTGATTCTATCCGGCATGTCGAAGGCAACCTGGCCATAACCGTGACCGGTGACGTCGATGAGGCAGTCAACAACGATAACCGGATCATCGCCAACCTAAAGCAAAACACTCTGTCCGAACTTGAACAACGCCACGGCGTCAGGTTTTCGTTTGAAGGTCGGCAAGCGGACCAGCGTGAAACGCTGAGCGACATGAAGCGCGGCGCAATTCTAGCGCTGGTGCTGATCTATCTCGTTCTGGCGTGGGTCTTCGGATCCTATGGCTGGCCATTGCTGGTCATGATGATTATTCCGTTCGGTCTGGTGGGTGCGATCTGGGGCCATATGCTGATGAATATCGACCTGACTATTCTCTCGATGTTCGGGTTTTTCGGCCTCGCCGGCATCGTGGTCAACAACTCAATCATCTTGGTGGTGTTTTACAAACAGATTCGAGCTGACGGTCTTGATCCCGAGCAGGCGGTGGTCGAAGCCGCCTGCCAACGCCTGCGGGCCGTGCTGTTAACTTCGCTGACGACCATCGCAGGGCTAACGCCCCTGTTGTTTGAGACCTCGCTTCAGGCGCAGTTCCTGATCCCAATGGCGACCTCGATTGCCTTTGGTCTCGCGTTTGCTACGCTGCTGGTTCTGTTCCTGGTCCCCGCTCTGCTTATGATCTACGAACACTCATTCTTTGCACGCCAGTCGGCCTCATTAGCAACTCATTCATCGCCTTAGTGTTAACAGCATCCGTTCTCAATTGATAAGTAGTTCTACTATTAAGAAGAACCGTAATGAGGAATATCGGGCTGATGAACTCAGGATAGGCCCTGTAAACAAGTACTTCGGGCGCCACGGGCGAGCAGCATCAACAGGGGGCCGATAAAAACAAAATGGCGCGTAAAATTAATTCTTGATTGATAGGGTTTCTATCTCGGGCGGCTATATACTTCCCATCGCTACATAATTCAACTTAGGAGGATTGGATGAAAAAAACCACACTTATTGGCATAGGGGCGTCACTTATGCTTGCCGCGGCTAGCGCCGCCGCCGATATCAAAGTCGGCTTTATCGGTTCGCTCAGTTCCGATACTGGACTTAGTACCTTACGTGGCGCCGAAATTGCCGTCGAAGAACTCAATGCCGCGGGTGGCGTGCTCGGTGGGCAGAAGATTGCTCTGGTTACTGCTGATACCGGAGAAGACGTCACTGAAGGTATAAAGGCTTACGAGTACCTGGCTGAGACCGAGGAAGTAGACTTTGTGATTTCCGGTTCCATCGACGATGTATCTTTGGGTTGGTTACCCCGTATGCAGGAGTATCGTATTCCCACCCTGGATACCTGGACGTCCTATATCGGCATCATCGACATGATTGTTGAGGATCGGGATGCCATGCGTCCTTATTTCATGAACATTGCGTCCGACGAAGCACTAGCTACTTTGTATATCAGCTTTGGCGCCGATGTGCTGAAGGCGAAGATGGGTTTTGAATCCGTAGTGGTGCTCGCAGAAGACACTGCATTCGGCCAGGCGATAACGGGCCTGGTAACCGAGGCGTTGGCACCGGTGGCTGGTATAGAGGTGAAGGATGTTATCAGTTATGACATTAATACCGTGGATTTCGCGCCGGTTTTTGCGAAAGCACAGAACAGTGGAGCCGACTTTATCTACCAGATCAGTTCGGTAAACAGCCAGGTGATGTCTTCACAGTACGTGAAATTACAGGTACCAATGGCGATGACCGGTGTTAACG
>LULL01001092.1_pt1 | contig 11641 bp, 11 predicted proteins | sample 728161 | NCBI WGS metagenome assembly LULL01 (sample SAMN03860290, study PRJNA289734) | marine metagenome | biome: seawater column; feature: ocean; material: water; isolation source: Red Sea water column Station 149 - depth 500m | place: Saudi Arabia: Red Sea | collected 2011-10-15 | depth 500 m
TCACATGCCAATGCAGTTTTACCACTTGCGGTGGGCCCCATTAAATTGATGACGGGCAATTGATTTGACATGTACAACTACTCTCCTCGAGCAAATAATTTATCTAATTGATGCAGTGGAAATGCACGCCAAGTCGGACGTCCATGATTACATTGGCTAGCAAATTCTGTTTGTTCCATTTGACGCAATAAAGCATTCATTTCAGAAAGGCTTAACTGCCGATGAGCACGCACAGCGCCATGACATGCCATACCTGCGAGTAATTCATCACGTTTTTGCAATAAACCTCTTGCTTCATCATTTGGATCAAGATCATTGAGCAATTCTGGAATCAATTTCTCAAAATCAGCTTTATGTAAAATTGCAGGTACACCACGTACGATCACTTGCTCATCCCCATACTGATCGACTTCCAAACCGAGTCGTTGTAATTGGGGTTGTAAATCTTCGATGCGAGTGGCTTGCATACGCGTAATTGAAACAATTTTTGGAATCAATAATTGCTGCGATGTCCAAAATTCAGGTTTATCCCATGCTGACTTCATTTGTTGTAATAAGATGCGTTCGTGTGCTGCATGCATATCAACAATAATCAAGCCTTCGGTATTTTGCGCAAGAATATAAATGCCATGAAGTTGTGCTATTGCAATACCTAATGGAAATTCATCCACACGTGATGGAACCGTTTGATTACTTTCAACTTCCCCGTGATCAAAGGTGGTAGGAGTTTCTCCACCACGCAATGGCGCCAAATATGTTTTAAGCGCATTATTTAATTGTACAGAACCATTATAACGAGGTTCTTGTGATACAGAATTATAATTTACGGCTTGAGGACGACTTTGATTAAACTCAGTCAATAAATCCGTTGAAACATCAACTTGTTGATTGGCTGATGACTCTGCTTCAACCGCAGCACGATGTAAATTAAATTGTTCTTGGTATTTGGGCTGAGGCTGATAATCAAAGTTCTGAGCTGCCGTCTCATCTACCTTCATCGCTTGTGCCAAGTCAGCACTAGCTGTTTGAAATTGCGATAAAGTTGATTTAGCGTAATGACGTACAAACTCATGCACTTCACGTTGATTTAGAAAGCGAATTTCATGCTTGGTTGGATGTACATTGACATCAATATTTTCAGGATCTACTTCTAAAAACAACAAATAAGAAGAATGCTGATGACCATGCAAAATACCTTCATATGCCATACGCAGCGCATGTGAAATGGTTTTGTCTTTAACAATACGACCATTTACATAAACATATTGCAAATCTGCTTGTGCACGCGCATCAGAAGGATGCCCCAACCATCCAGATAAACGCATATTGATACTTTCGGCATCAATCCAATATGCATTTTGGATAAATTGTTGACCGAGTAACTGTTGAACACGCTGGTAACGTAACTCACCACTATCAGCCACAGGTAGGTTTAAACGGATATTATCGTTATGCTCAAGCACAAAACGAATATCAAAATGTGTTAAAGCCAAACGGCGAACAATTTCTTCAATGTGGTTAAATTCTGTTGTTGGCTTTTTTAGAAATTTACGACGTGCAGGAACATTAAAAAATAAATCCTGAACACGAATATGTGTACCTTTTTGTGCAGCAACCGCCTGAACTTGCTGATGATCGAAAGCGGTACCATTGACTTCTACTTGATAACCCACGCCTTGTTCATCTTGACTGCTGGTCAAAGTTAAACGAGATACCGCCGCAATTGAAGCCAATGCTTCCCCACGAAAGCCCAAGCTGACAATCGCATGTAAGTCTTCAGAAGTTTGAATTTTACTAGTCGCATGTCGCATCACTGCCAAAGGTAAATCTTCTGGGTGAATGCCATTACCATTATCAATGATTTCAATTAAAGTCGAACCGCCCTGAGCCACACGAATGATCAACTCAGTGGCACCAGCATCAATTGAGTTTTCTAATAACTCTTTTACGACGGATGACGGGCGCTCGATCACCTCACCCGCAGCAATTTGGTTGGCTAATGCGGCATAAAGAGTATGGATACGGCGAGTTGAACGATCTGTTGAATCATGCGCCATGCAATTGTTCCTGCAACGTTTGAGACAGTGCTTGAGAATCTACAGTTAAAGTCACAAATCGAGTGAGCTCATCTTCTGACTTTTGAATGTCGATGACCACATCGGCTTTTGGAATTTCGTCACCACCTTTAGATGGCCATTCAAATAAAAATAAAGCCTCTGGCGTTTCCAAATAATCACGAATTCCCATCAACTCTAACTCATAAGGATCATCCAAACGATATAAATCGAAATGAAAAATGTCGCGACCATTAATATTATAAGGTTCAACCAAGGTATATGTGGGACTTTTTACTGAACCTTGATGACCTAAATTTTGCAGAAAATAGCGGGTAAATGTAGTTTTTCCAGCGCCCAAATCACCAATTAAGTAAATAATGCCAGCATGCACATGCTGAGAGAGTACTTGCGCAAAACGCTGAGTGTCTCGTTCATGATTTAAAGTAAATTTCACTGAATACGACATGGCAAATAGAACAAAATTGGGATGGTCGTTATAATAACATTGCACTGCCACAAAGCCTAATCATGTGCTTTCAAACTGGCTTTTTTTACATCGTTTATACTGAGTCGAATGTACTGTATGTCATCTATTCTAGAATTCACCCCACCACTTATTAATGGCGTCAGTGCAAGCAAAGTCTTTTTACCAAGAGAAGTTATCGCAAATACGATTTTTGATTACCTCCGCCAACATTTCCCGCATATTCATGCAAGTGAATGGCAACAACGTTTTGATGATGAACTTATTTATGCTGCTGATGGCTCAAAACTACAATTAAATAGTGCTTATACACCCAATACCCATATTTTTTATTATCGCTTTCTTGCGCATGAAATTCATGTGCCTTTTCAACATGAAATATTATTTGAAAATGATGATCTGATCGTGGTCGATAAACCTCATTTTTTAACCATGAGTCCAACAGGACAATACGTTCAAGAAACGCTTTTGGTTCGATTAAAAAAACAAACAGGCTATGTAGATTTAACCCCAATCCATCGCTTAGATAGAGAAACGGCTGGCATTGTATTATTTAGTAAAAGACCTGCCTCTCGTGGTGTTTACCAACAGTTATTCGCAGAACGGAAAGTACAAAAAACCTACCATGCTATTGCAGGTTATCGCTCTGAACTCACATTTCCACAAACAGTAAACTTGCATTTAGAAAAAGGACATCCTTTTTACACGATGCAAATTAATGATGAAAAGGAAAGTAATAGTGAAACTTATATTGAACTGTTAGAGCATGATCAACAACTCGCGAAATACCTTTTAAAACCGAAAACAGGTAAACAACATCAACTGCGTGTACACCTGAATTCACTTGGTATTCCTATACTTAATGACTCATTTTATCCAGTGATTCAGCATAGAGATGATGATGATTTTACTACCCCACTTCAATTACTTGCAAAGGCGATTAATTTTATAGATCCCATCACAAACCAAGAAATGCAGTTTACTTCGCAACAAGAACTCACATTGCAAACACAACGTAATGACAAAAATCCTATATTTTCAGCTCAAAAATATTGAAATTACATTGCGATGGTTTAAAATACATGACGATAACTAAAAATATTTGGTCTTATTCTTCATGCGAAAAACAGAAGTTTATCAGGTTCGACTTGATTCTCAGGAAAAAAAACAAGCTTTTGCTGTCTTTAAACAGCTAGGGATCTCCCCTGCCCAAGCCGTACGTCTTTTCTTCAAACAGGTGGTTCTGACGAAATCAATTCCTTTTGCAATTGAAAATCAAAATATAAATATGGAACAGTTGCTCAAATTGCGAAAATCTAAGAATGCCGCAAATGCTGAAAATCCATCTTCTATCGACGTTGAAGACGACCATGAAGATTTATTTGAAGAGTTGAATGCACTTTTAGGTGAAAGTGACAAAACTTAACAATGTTGCATTTATACACAAGTTTCTATTTTTTAAGCTGAATTTTTTCGCTATCCTGTCAGTCCAAATAAAATTATAAGTGTAAGGATGACTTAGGATGATTGTTAAAAGGGCAACTCAAGAAGATCTTCACCAACTTGCGACCTTATTTGATGAATACCGCCAATTCTATGGCGCATCTTCAAATATCAAACAATCGTATCAATTTTTAAAACATCGTTATGACAATAAAGACAGTGTTATTTTTATTCACGTAAAAGATGATGTCTTCACAGGTTTTGTACTTCTATATCTCGCATTCTCTTCAGTCGCATGTGAAACTTATTATGTCTTAGATGATGTATACGTCACTCCTTTTTACAGACAACAGGGTTCAGCAAAACAATTAATTGATACTGCAATTCTTTTTGCTCGCCATGAAAATGCGCTTCGAATTAGTTTAGAAACTCAACGGAATAATCTTGAATCTCATCGCCTTTATGAGCAAATGGGTTTCATCCGCGATGACGAGTTCAAGACCTTTCACTGCTTTTTAAAGTAAAGCATCTTCTTTAGAAATATTTTGGCTCAATAGCTTTTGAGCGGGTGTTAAATACATCCATTCACCTTCCTCTAAGTCAGGAAGAATCAGTGAGCCAATTTGATTTCGATGTAGTTTTTCTACTTTATTTCCCACCGCTGCCAACATGCGCTTTACTTGGTGATAAACACCTTGATGAATAGTCATCGACAACTGATATTCTGAAAATAGCTCAACATCAGTTGCTGCAAACACTCCTTTTTCATTACGTAACTCTACGCCCTGCTCTAATTGTTCTCTCTGCTCTGAGGAAACTGGATCTGCTGTAGTCACATGATAGACCTTAGGTACATGTTTACGCGGATGTGTTAAAGCTTGAAGATATTGACCATCATCCGTTAAAAGTAACAACCCTGTCGTATCCTGATCCAAACGACCTACGCATTGAATACCTCGATGAATCAAAATCTCGGGAAATAAGCTAAAAACACTCTTATGATGCGTCGCTTGATGCGAACACTCATAACCACTCGGTTTATTTAAAACAATATAAACGTGTTCTCTGAATTGATATTGCTCACCAAAGACCTGAAAACTGAGTTGATCCGTACTAAAGTTCTGTTTTGGATTCTCACAAATATGCTGTTCAACCATTACAGAACCATTTTTGATCAGTTGCTGGCAATATTTTCTCGAACCAAAACCTTGAGACTGTAAAACTTTTTCCAGCAACATATGAAGAACCTAAATCAAACTTAATTTATTGTACTCGATTCACTTTAGTTTCGTTGCCTGCTTTCTATTCATTCTTTTTTATAATTTCTTCACAATCTCTTCACTTGTAATAGAACACATACAAAAGCATCGTCAAACTATCTCATTCCAGATATTGCACTCCATATTTTTACTAAAAAGTATTGTTACATTTGCATCAAGTCAAAAGAATGCTGTCCAGAACAATGGATAAGGAGTTTCACAATGAAATCGAATATTTGGTTATGTGGTGCAATTTTAGCAACTGCCTCAATGATGAATGTTGCCCATGCTGATAACTCTACACGCGTTGCAGCGACTTCAGCTTTAGGTAGTGTGGTTGGCACAGCAATTGGTCAGCAGCTTGGCGGTCAAACAGGCGCTATGCTTGGTTCTGCAATCGGTGGTGCCGGTGGTGCCGCCGCATCAAGTAATAAACGAGATCGTACTGAAGCAGCTATCGGTGGTGGTTTAGGTGGTGTAGGTGGATATACCGTTGGTCGTAACATGGGTGGCACGAATGGTGGTTATATTGGTGCTGCGATTGGTGCTGCTGGTGGAGCTGCATTAGGTCAAAAAGTTGGTCAAGATCGTGATGCTGATCGTCGTTATAATGATCACCGTCGCTATGACAATCGTCGTTCTTACGATGATCGTCGCTACTATAATTCGAACTCTCGTCATAAATACCGTCATGACAATGGCTTGCACCGTGGTTGGTATAAAAACCGTTAATCTATTTTTTCTCAAAGCACCTACGGGTGCTTTTTTTATTACTTCAAAATAAATATCGAAAAATAACGATATACAAAACCCCACAAATATCGTATTATTACGATATAAAATATTGAGTATTTATTATGAAATCACTGCAAGATTTAAAGTTCTCTATTTTAGAATTAGCTCCCGTTAGAGATGACAAAAGTATCGAGTTTTCTCTAAGACATGCACTTGAATTAGCGCAACATGCTGAAAAACTAGGTTATGAGCGCTTTTGGTTAGCAGAACATCATAATATGGATGGTATTGCCAGTTCTGCTACAGCAGTTTTATTAGGCTTTATCGCTGCACATACTCAAAATATTCGCTTAGGTTCGGGCGGCATTATGCTCGAGGAAGACAAGAAACTGAAGATCAATTCCCTCAAGACGTTATGGAGATTTTGCAGTATTTTAAAGCACCTCAAGCAAACCAAAGAATCATTGCTACGCCTGGGCAAAATACTCACGTTCCAGTTTGGTTATTGGGTTCTAGTCTGTTTAGTGCACAACTCGCAGCTAAACTAGGATTACCTTACTCATTTGCATCACATTTCGCTCCTAGAATGCTAGGTCAAGCGATTCAACTATATCGCGAAAATTTCAAAGCATCTGAATATCTAGATAAACCTTATGTTTCAATGGGAATCCCCTCTGTTGTAGCTAAAACTGATGACGAAGCTCAATACCTAGCGACCAGCTCGTATCAACGTATTTTAAATTTAATTCGTGGCCATAGTTTAAAGTTAAAACCACCTATTGAATCGACTGAGGGTTTAGCAACAAGTGCTGAACAAATGGCGATTCAAAACTTCTATGCAATGGCTCAAATTGGATCACAACAAACAGTCAAAACAAGTCTAGAAAAGATCGCTGCGCAATACGATGTTGATGAATTTATCTTTACTTGTGATATTTACGATACGGATAAGCGCTTAGAAAACTTTAGCTTACTAATGGATATTAAAAACACATAAACTCAAATCATGAATAAGGCTTATTGATCAATAATAAGCCTTATTCATAACAAAACTAACTGTCTTCATTTAAATAGCCTGCGTAAGCATTTGTTTTGCACGTTGCATATTAACGGCTTGACTAAACAAATACCCCTGTCCCATAGTACATCCAGAACTTTTTAATAATTCTAATTGTTCTGTATTTTCAATTCCTTCTGCCACAATATCTAAAGAAAGTTTTGGTCCTAAAGCTACGATTGCCTGCACAATTGCTAAGATAGCTTCATCCTGATTCATTCTTCGAATGAAATCACAATCAATTTTTAAGCAATCTACAGGATAATCTCTCAATCTTGTTAAAGAAGAATGCCCTGTTCCAAAATCATCCAGTGCGATACGTACACCATGTTGTTTTAATAGGTTTAACGCTCTAACAACATAGTCTGAACCACGATCATCCAATATATGCTCTGTAATTTCGATCTCAATTAAATGATGTGGAATCTTATATAAATTTAATCGATGCAATAAACGTTCAGCATAATTATCTTTTAGAAACTCTACTGGTGCTGCATTAATCGAAATAGGCACGATCTCAAGCCCTTGCTCCATCCAAATAGACATATCTTTAAAGACTTTATTTTGGATTGCATCACTGATTTTTGTAGCGAGTGCATAATCTTGAAATGCTTGTTCAACATTACTTGGAGAATGCACTTGATGATCTGAAGTTTGCCATCTAAGTAATGCTTCAAAACCAACGACTTTGCCATCACTCAAACGAACTTTAGGCTGATAAAATGGAATAATCAGATCATCTCGAATAATATGACGGGCTTCATTCAATTGAATTGCGATGTTTTGAGCTGCGATCTGCATATGTTGATTAAACATTCTAAAACCGCCGCGCCCTGTCGCTTTTAAATCATTTAAAGCTGTATCGGCACATTTCATCAAATTAACAGAGTCTTTAGAGTCTCGTGGGTAAATTGCACAACCAATACTCATGCTGCCATTAATTAGATTTCCCGCATAAGTAATAGGTGCATCCAACTGTTTACCAACCTCAAGCGCAATACGCTCAAGCTCGCTTTCTGAATCAATACCATTTACAACGACAGCAAACTCATCCCCACCTAAACGTGCGACAAAAGTATTCTCAGGGAGAATATTTTCAATACGTTTGGATAAAACACGCAATAAATGATCACCAGCTGCATGGCCCAATGTGTCATTGACGTGTTTGAAGTAATCCAAATCCAACAACATCAAGCCCATTAATTTTTTATTGGCTTTATGCTTATGTAATGAACGTTTAAGTTGTAATTTAAAGAAACGTCGATTGTATAAGCCCGTTAACTCGTCTAACTCGCTAGCTATACGCAAACGCATCTCAGTTTCTCTTTGTGCTGTTACATCACGCGACATACACAACACACATTCCGTTTGACCTTGATCATTTAAAATCGGTGTGAGTAAATTATCCCAATATTGTATTTTTTGCCCGTTTTCACTCATTCCTCGAAAACGCGCAGTTTTACCCTGCAATGCAATTTTAAGTGCACGAGTTGCTTTTGTTCGAATTTCTGACGGTAAAAGTTCGATCCATTTCATTCCAAAAGTATGATGACTTTCGGGAATATTCAACGCAGCGCAACCTGACTTATTGACATGTAATAAAGATCCATCCGCTTCTAACAGTTTTATACAGTCAACACTAGTATCCAACATATTAGTTTGGGCATGAATATATTTTACGAGATTTTGTTGAAATTGTTTTGTCTCATGAATATCAACACTATTCACAAACCAATAACCTGCTTGATCTGAGCATTGTTCTACAAATTTTGCAGAAACTAAAAACCAGCGATACGCGCCAGTGTGATGTTTAAGTCGACATTCAACCTGAATTTGGGATTTTAATGGTAGAGCTTGAGACCACTCACTTTGGAACACATCTAAATCATCGAGATGAATCAACTCCATCCATTCTTTTACAAGAGATTCAGACTCATGAAAACCAAGATATTCCTGACTAATCTTATTAAAGAAATATGCATCGCCTTGCTCTGTAAGTAACCAGACTAAGCTTGGAATACTATTGAAGACTTTTTGTTGAGTTTCATTCATTTGATGAATAAATTGTAAAGATGAAGCTAGATTCATATGTTGCTCATTCAACTCCGCAAGTTTAGGTTCCTGATGGAATGCCCCCACTGAAAAGACGACGAGCCAGAAATATTATTTATATACTGGCAATTTCACAACAAGATTTAAATCACCTTTATTATATCAAAATGTGATATATTTATCATTATTTACAAAATAATTACAAGCAACTAAAATCACTTAATTTTTTCAATTAAATTTCAAATAATTATAAAATTTTAATATCTCATTCGATGATGAATGCTAAGTTTTATAACGAATCATTTACGTATTCAACACAAACAAAAAACGCTAACCAAGTGATTAAAATTGATTAGCGTATTATTCATTAACCTATACGACGTTTTAAACCTGTCATTTGCAACACACGAGTTGAGATTTCCTCGATCGACATTTCAGTAACATTCAAGTATTTAATGCCTTCAGAAATATAAATTCCTTCAATTGCTCGCAATTCCATTTGACATTGACTAAAACTTGCATAACGGCTATTTGCCTTACGCTCATTGCGGATTGCAACTAAACGTTCTGCATCAATCATCAGACCAAAGAGTTTATGTTTATGCTCTTTCAAAACTTTAGGTAGACGGTTGTCATCTAAGTCTTCTTCCGTCAAAGGATAGTTTGCTACACGAATTCCGAATTGCAATGACAGATAAATAGAAGTTGGAGTTTTACCTGAACGAGACACACCAATTAAAATAATATCAGCTTTATCATAATGACGTGTTCTAGCACCATCATCGTTATCTAATGCAAAATGAACCGCATCAATACGCGCTTTATAATATTCTGAATCGGTTACAGCATGGGTTTGCCCAACCAAAGTTGTTGGCGGAATTCCAAGTTCTTGTTCAAGCTTACTAATTAATCCCTCGAAGACATCCAAATTTACGGCTTTAGCTGTATTAATAATTTCACGAACATGAGGATCAACCAAAGTATCAAAAACAAGTGGCAAAGAGCCATCACGATTTTGACAAGTATTAATCTCCGCAACGACGTTCATTGCAGCTTCTTCAGTTGTAATATACGGCATGATATGAATATCAAAATCAACGTTCGGAAACTGTGCAAGTAGTGAATGTCCAAGGGTTTCTGCTGTAATTGCTGTCCCATCTGAAATAAAGAATACGCTCCGTTTAATTTGTTTACTTTCGGGCATCAAAATTCTCCTTAAACATTTGTCTTAGTGCTCTATAATCTTTATAGTAAACTCATCTAACATGACTGTCGCTTAGTAAAACACTAATTCTAAGCACTTTCGTATAATTTCATACCAATGATGGTCATTCATACTGCAAAAAAAGTGGAGTAAATACTTTGGAAGCGCGCGTAATCGGTCTGGAAAAATTAGGAAAACACGATGTCGAACTCGTAGGTGGGAAAAACTCATCTTTGGGTGAAATGATCAGCCATTTATCCAATGCTGGTGTATCGGTACCAGGCGGCTTTGCAACTACTGCTGCTGCCTATCGTGAGTTCTTGGATCAGAGCGGTTTAAACGCTCGAATTCAGGCTGAACTTGCACAACTTAACGTAGATGATGTTATTGCACTTGCTGAAACAGGTGCCAAAATCCGTAAATGGATTGTAGACACGCCGCTTACTAACGCATTAGAAAAAGAAATTCGCGAGGCTTTCGCAGCACTTTCAAACGGCAACCCAGACATTGCTGTTGCAGTACGCTCTTCAGCAACTGCTGAAGATTTACCTGATGCTTCTTTCGCAGGACAACAAGAAACTTTCTTGAATATTCGTGGTATTGATAACCTTCTTATCGCGATCAAAGAAGTATTTGCATCTTTATATAATGACCGCGCAATTGCTTATCGCGTACACCAAGGTTTTGAACACAGTGTTGTTGCTCTTTCTGCTGGCGTACAACGTATGGTTCGTTCAGAAACTGGTGCTGCTGGTGTAATGTTTACACTTGATACAGAATCTGGTTTCCGTGATGTGGTATTCATTACTGCATCTTACGGTTTGGGTGAAATGGTTGTACAAGGTGCAGTTAACCCTGACGAATTCTATTTATCAAAACCACTTTTAAATGGTGGTAAACACGCTGTTTTACGTCGCAACCTCGGTTCTAAACACCAAAAAATGATCTATGGTGAAGAAGGTGCTGCTGGTAAATCAGTTGTAGTTGTTGATGTTGAAAAACCTGAACGTCAACAATTTGCATTAAACGACCATGAATTACATGAACTCGCAAAACAAGCGCTGATTATCGAGCAACACTATGGCTCACCGATGGATATTGAATGGGCAAAAGATGGTGATGATGGCCAAATCTATATCGTTCAAGCACGCCCAGAAACAGTAAAAAGCCGTCAAAATGTTGGCACAATGGAACGTTACCTGTTAAAGCAACGCGGTACGGTTATTTGTGAAGGTCGTTCAATCGGTCAACGTATCGGTTCTGGTAAAGTACGTGTTGTAACATCTATTAAAGAAATGGATAAAGTACAAGACGGTGATGTACTTGTATCTGACATGACTGACCCAGACT
>LULL01001295.1_pt1 | contig 11609 bp, 26 predicted proteins | sample 728161 | NCBI WGS metagenome assembly LULL01 (sample SAMN03860290, study PRJNA289734) | marine metagenome | biome: seawater column; feature: ocean; material: water; isolation source: Red Sea water column Station 149 - depth 500m | place: Saudi Arabia: Red Sea | collected 2011-10-15 | depth 500 m
AAATGCTAAAATATAACCACCAGGCTTTAATAACTTAAAACACAAAGTTGCCCATTCGTTACACCATTTCTGAAAATCCATATTTTCTTCGTGAGTAGTACCTTTAAATTTGTCCCAATCCTTACCCATAAAATGAATGCCGTATGGTGGATCCGTAACAATGGAATCAACTTGAATTCCAGCATCAATCATTTTCTGCATTTGTTTCATGCAATCTTCATTATGTAATTTCATGCAGGCCTTCCTCCTCCTCCACCATTACCACCATCATTACCAAAAAAAAGAACATCATACATTCCCAAAGAAAATCCTATGATTAATGCTTCCGCCATTATGTTTCCTCCCATTACTCCGATGAAAATCAAATAGGGAACAAATACAATATACCTTATTTTCATTTATGTCCTATGTTCGTTTTGTATGCAATGGTATAACGATTTTTTGGATTGTAATGAACCGCACTTCTATGCAGTTTAGTTCCATCAAACATTAACAATCTGTTCTTCTTGTATTCGACTTTTTCTCCCGACTCTTGAAATTCAGTTGCACCACCATATTCTTTTTTCCAATCACTAGGATAAAAAAGTATAGTTCTTGAATTCGTATATCCTGAATCTACATGCCAATCTCCACCTATTCCGTAAGGATATAAATTTACATATCCTCTTTCTAGGAGTATGTTCTTTTCTTCGACTTCTGGCTCTTTTTCAATAATAGAAGTGATGATACGAAACAGAAAAACATATTCTTTTTTTCTCACATTTTTATCTATCGTTGAAGAGTTAAAAAACAATGGAATCTCTTGATCGGGAGTAGATGCGTGAGGTATCCATTTCATATCAAGAAGTGAATGATTGATATAATCCAAAAACTGTTTATCTAAAATGTCATCATAAACTTTCATTCTGTTACTCCAAACTGTTTATCTGTGAGTGCAGAAGGCCCAAAATTTGGACTTGGTTTTTCGCTCTTCTTATTACCAAACATAGCTGGAGGTCTGTGATCCATCCACGTTCTATTATCCACAAGCTCTTTTAGTTTCGTGTAACATTTATCCGAACATACGTAAACCGAATCTTTCGGATTGTTCCACCAATGACCAACATCGTGTTTTGGTGCGATGTTTCCTTTGTAACAATAAGAACATAAACTCACGATGCAACCTCTTCGGGTAAACCTTCAGACCTACGCAACGTTTCTGCTAGATCTATTCCGCCATGTTTCTTCAGAACTTTGTCTACTACTCCCACAGGAACATAAGGATAAACTGTATCTGTGTAATCTGGCACTTCATCTTCATCACCAAAGGGAATAAATTCTGCCCACTTCTCAATCAAAGGTTCGTGATCGGAAGGATAACCAATTTCAACAGCAGAATATCTTTTAGTTATTTTCTTTGGAGTGCTGTAAAGAGAATACCCCACTTGCACCGACATCGAAAATCCATCTGCACAAATAATGTGCGGAAGCTGAGAAGAAGTCATCATATGCTTCATCAAGGGGTCTTCACTAAGAGTCGTAACTTTCAAGTTGTTTTTAATAAATTCATTAATTTTCATAATGTTCACCTTTTTTTGCTTTGTTTTCTACTCCACCGAAATATGCACAACGAAAACAGAATTGTCCTACGCCTTTCACATATCCGTATCTATGATCAAGTGGCTCCGATTTAGAATAATTCGATCTTGCACCACACGAAACACAATAATCATTATTATCTTTCATTCGTTTTAGTTTCATCGTTATTAATACTCCTCAATATTTTTCTCAACTTAAACGGATTAAAACAAACACTCCCAAGAGATACGTGGTTTGCTCCTTCGTTTAAGTATTCATATGCGCCGCCAAAGTTATCTACGCCGCCACCAGCAATAATCTCCACAGAATTCCCCCAGTTTTCCCGAACCAGCCGTATCAGTTCCAGAGTAAAAGGCCGCAACACGCACCCCGACAACCCACCCTTCGCAGACCAGGGCAGAGTGTTAGAAAAGTGCAACTGCGTAAACCCTAAATCATCTATCAGAAATTCCAGTTGTTCTGGCGTGGTCAAGGGTGAAAGTTTTGCAATGCACCATTTTCTGGAAACCTTTTGCGTAAACACTCTTGCAGAATCCCACGGCAGAACCTTATCTCCCAAATTCGGACAAGACAAATTCAGTTCAATGTCAGTTCCCTCTGGAATGATCTCAACCAATTTCCTGAAATCCCCCTTCTCAACTTCTGCAATGGAAAGAACTTCTCCCCGAATGTGTCGATGCAATCCGTTCTTAACGCCAGGGTTCGGCAGACCTAGTTTGTTTCTCCACCCTTGATTCTTAAAGTCATACCTGAGAGTTGTAAGTATACTCCATAACCGATTTCCTCCGTTTGGATGAAGTGTGTATGTTCCTGTAACTGAAATGCACTCTGTAGGTTTTATGTAATTTCCAAAGGGTGCCGCAATAAAGAATTTCGGGGTCATTCTTGACTCCGTAAAGAATTGAGGTGTCATACTCCAAACCAAAAGACATTTTCGTCAAGAGGGCAACGAATTACCCTGTCTCTATCATTTATCTTCGGCATCCACATCTCTGTTACTCCGTACAGAAAGTGACATCTCTCTATGTTCTCTCTCGTTGTGCAACACATTTGAGTATGCGTGTTGTTAAAAGTACATGTGAGATACTTGTAATTCGTGCCCGTGAAATATTTCAGTTTCCTTTCCAGAACATGAAACTTTTTGTAGTGTGTCGGAAAGGTTTCTCCCCATGAGTTGAATACATCTACTTCTATTAGACCGTGACAAATGTTTTTCCCTTCGGTCACTATGCCCAGATCCACTCCGTACTCTCCAAGAGGGTCTTCCTTGAGAGTGGTATTTGGTGGGGTTCCGAAATAGTTTTTCCAGAATGCCTGAAAGTTGGGGGAGTTGGCCAGAAAGTATCTTAGTGCGTTTCTCTCTGAGTGATCTGCGTAAGAGTTTCCTATGCCGTGGGCTATTTCGCCTTGATGTTTAATCTTGTTTTTGAGTTGTTGCGATCTTATCATAATCAATTTAGCCTGGCAAAAATTTTTTAAAAAGTATACATGGGTTTGCTATTTGAAAATCCTAATGCGAAATCCCTCTAAAAAAAGTGGTGTGCTACCAGCATGCTCCCCATATACACCCCCCTACAAGTGCTTCCGTTTAAAACAGAAAAACCATATACAAAAATCGTACCTATGGGTAGTCAATCCACAGATACGATTCCTGTTGAGATAAGAAAAGAACAGAGAGTATAGGCTAGTCAGACCTAAATTCGGTTAAGGTGCAGGGTTTCTGTCTACCTTAAACTGGTCGCACTCTCTACACAACCGCAATCAGTTGAGAAAGGGGCCTCTTATTTCAAACTCATCCATATCCTCAAGGATTGAATTCGCATAATCTTCCCCTGTCAAGTGTTCATTCTTTTCGATTTCATCGATACACTTCTTGTCGATCTTCTTCATTCGATCAGTAAAATATTTATTGTGTTTGCGTTCTTGCAACCACCCATTCCAAACTTTTTTCATATCATCACCATCAGTATAAGATAACCATACATGCACAATGCAGTCAGTACAGCTATATTTAAAAGTTCTACTAAGTATTCCATCGTAATATTTTTGTTTGTGTTTAGTCGGTGTACACCATACTCACCAGGCTGCAGGGAACAAAACCCATCATTCGATTCCGTACTCATCCATATTATATTTACCGCCATCCCACCCAACTCTAACACTTCTCAGAGTCACCTCTGAGGTATATATGAATGAGGGGATATTGGTTTCTCTCTGGAAACTTCTGCGGCATGCCCGAAGGCCCCCTCTACACCACTACGAATTCGACAAGGGAAACAAGGAAATAACATCTTGATAACCCTTGTCTGAGTGGCTTGTTCCCACTCTCTGATCCCTGACACTCATCTCGAACCCCGTCACATCGGCCGTCTACGTTGAAACCCTGCGATTTTTACTTGTGTTCCTTAGTCGAACACATCCGCATCCAAACTCTGTAGGTGACTAGGGGGGAGTGTCCAGAGAATCCACACTCCCTATTTCTATTTGGTCAACTTCTCATGTCTTTCACCTATAATCTCTCTTTAGGGTAAAAGGTTATGGGTGACTTTCCTCACCCTTTACTTATATTATATCAAATTGGACACGTAATGTCAAGTTTTTTCAATCTTACCACCTCTGGCAAGTAACTCTTCTACTGTTTCAAATCTCATATTGCTCCCATATCATGTAGGTAATTTTCTAATGTGTAGTAGGCATCTAATTCTTCAGTAGTAGGCATCTAATTCTTCAGGACGAGTATCTACATCCAACTCAATTCCGGCTGCACGTGCCTCGTAATACGAACTGATTAATTCTTCCAAACTTCTGTTCAGTGCGTAATGACCCAAACTCAAATCACCTAAACTCAAATCAATTCCTTTTCCCGTTATATACGTCATCATTGTATTTCTCATATAGGTTAACTTACTTACTTATTACACTTATAGTATAACAGAAACAGGTAAGAATGTCAAGTTTTTTTTCAAAGTTTTTTTGTTGATTCCACACACCCACCCCTTCCTGTGTGGCACCCAGTAAGAACCTACTCTTACCGGCCCTCTTTTAAAGGCCACAAGGAGAGTCACGGAGAGCTCCAAACGGCCAGTTCGGTGGTGTTTCTCTACTTCTTTACTTTCATCTTCTTCAGGAGTTTATCACATCTTCTGTCGAGTTTCTTCCAGTATTTTCTGTCATCATCCTCTGTATCAAACCGAATGTCCGGCTGCATTGTCTTCCAATTCACCGTCCGAATACCGAACTTTCTGTGTTCTTGTCTTTCTTTGTCTGCACTATATCCTTGTTGATTCCAGATTGAACCAACTGTATCGAGTACTTCGGGAATCTTCGTTACAGTTCCACCTCTCTGTAGGTACTCTTCTACAGTTTCTTTTCGTGTGTTCATATTCACCTGTTCATGATATGGTTAATGCAGAGTCATACAACAAAGTAAGTCTATTCCCACTTTTAAACTCCACAGAGTTATTGTAACAGCTTTGGGCGCAAATGTCAAGTTTTTTTTTTCGTTTTGTTGTAATTTTTTTGGGGGAAACTGGCTGTATTGGGGTAATTGGCATTCGTTTTGATGGGCCTGGGCACAAAATATGCGGCGCAGGTGGTGAAAGATTTGTTTTTTGTGGATGGTAGGAACTTGAAAATAATTTTTGCGGGCGTGTGAGGTAAACAACACCCTCTCCCGATTTATTCTCTATTTAAATACACCACTTATTTTTAGTCACTTTTTTCCACACTTCACCGTCTTCCAGTTGCATCCATTCTACGAAATCACCTTTTTCCAAACCCAGCACGTTTAATTCTCTCTGTGAAAACTCAATATATAGTTCTCCCCATCTATTTTCTTTAAACTCTTTCACTATTTTTTTCTTTTTCATCGTTTTTTCCTTCACGTTTGTAATGATGATCGTGTAGATACAACATAATAATTGCGTAATGAATAATTTTTTGACTTTTCATTCCATCCATGATGGTATTTTTTCTTTGTCTGTTACTACTGAATCCATGTCTATCTGAAAAGAAGTTCTACATCCACAGGCTCCTTTTGCGTGTGGATTGTCAAATTTAAATCCCTTATCTTGCAATTCGTTTGACCATCCGATGGTTGTTTCTTTGATATAAAGATGTGATTTTTTATCTACCAGTACATTTATTCCATATGTCTCAAATTCCAAATCGAACTTGCGTGGTCTTGAATCAAAATCTATCGTATAAGTAAACCCCGAACAACCTCCGGCCTTGACCCCGAATCGCACGTATTCTGGTAGGGGAGGCGGTTCTGCATTTATGTGTTGTTTGAGAATTTTTGCAGAATCTTTTGTGAGATAAATCATATCCCATGAACTTGTTCATCTGATAACATTCTTTCCATACATGATTCGGGATAATTTCGGATACCATCATGATCTTTTTTTTCTAAATTTTTTTTCCATTCTTTAATAGTTTTCAATCGTATGTCATTTTCATCCATTTTTTCTACTTCTTTTTGGAACTCTTTTACTATTTTTGTTGTGGATTCCATTTTGTTTTCCTTTTTTTAATTTGTTCTGTGAGCTCTTTTATTTTTTCCTCACATTTTTTTAAATCTTTTCGTACCTCTACTCTTTCTGACATGGTTTCTTGGCGTGATAATTCATTTTGAAACATTTTTCTTTCCCGCTCCAAAGATACAAGAAGTTCTTCGTGGTTTTTTAATGTCTCGATATCCATTTTTGCATTCCTAATCCTGCGTTCTACATCTTCTTCACGTAAAGGAAAAATTATTATATTATTTGCATTCTGTTCTTTGATTCTTTTTTCAATCCAATCTTTCATTTGTTGTGTACTCGACCTTAATTTCTACACCCCTGCACTTAGCTGCATATCTCAATGCCTTTTCTAGTGCATCAGTTGTGTCACCAAGTTTTCCAAGTCCCACGTTACAATCCTTACATAACCAACCACGAAAATCAACAGAATCGTGATCATGGTCACACTGCCATGTACACTTACCATCGACTCCTACTGGAATATCTTCCCTACTCTTATATACAGGTTTTCCACACAAATCACAAGGACTACCGTAATCTGGTATCGGGTGTGTCTTAATTACTTCTCTTTTGAGTTTGTTGTATTCTTTGGAAATACGACTTATACAAGAAGAACAGTTGGTATTGATTCGTATTCGGCCAGTACCATTTAACTTTTTCTTCCTATCGTGATACCAGTAAAATTCACGATTATCTTTTTCTTTCTTACAAACAGAACAAACACACGTTCCTTCTGGAATGTTCGTATAATCTCGTTCTCTTTTCATAATATAGTATATTAGTTAAAGGGTTTATTGCCTTTTTTTTACTTTATACTTATATTTTAACATCCTTTTTCCTGTTTGTCAAGTTTTTTTCATTATCCGTATCTAGTCCATTGTGGATCTATATCATAACTTCCTGTTTTGTGTAATTTTCTAGTCTGACTACAAATAAAACAGAGTTGTCCCATACCTTCTACATATCCAGAACGAAATACAATATTGTCTGTTTTTTTGTAAGAAGTTACTTTTCCACAAGATACACAAATATCAAACTCTTCTTCATTTTTGGTTTTTTCTTCTTCGGCCATGTTTCCCCACTTTCATATAATTATTAGTCCTATCGTAAGGACAATTGCAATCCATAATAGTAAAACACTACAAACAAGCAATTCTACAGCTAAAAGGGTGTGATACCATACCCAATTTGTTTCGTATTTTTTATCTCTTTCCAGTTCAACTTTGGTTTTTCCTTCCTGCAAACGAGGCAACCAAATATTTTCCCATCCTTTTTTTGCTCTGTCAAATAATTTCATGTCTTCTTTACTATATTACAGGATAAATGTGATATTTTATTATAGTATAAATGAACCCTATAAAGAATACAGTCATACCTATTTCATGAAACCTTTTATTTTTACTGAATATCATTGGAGTCATAATACACAACATAATAACTCTACCTACTACTTTCATTGAAACCAGTTCTCCTTGAAAAAACACAAAAAGATTTGCAAGGAGACAAACTTGTAATATCACGGCCAATCCTAATATGACCTTATGGTGTTTATAATAATATTTTTTTAAATTAACTTCTTTTCCTCTGTGTTCTTCAATTTGCGGTGCAATCACTTCTGTTACCATAAAAAATAAAAATGGTACAGAAAGATATAACACAAATGTAAATAAATTCCACCCTTCGTTTGGAAAATATTCCAGATTTCTCAGCGGATAAGATGTCCACCAGAATAATATAATAGTAAAAAAAGTTATAAAACTCATCGCAGTATGAGGCCAATAAAAGAAAACATCATCATCCTCATCATCATTATAATTTTTTGCTAATAATGAACTATAATTAATCATCAACCTTACCATAGATAAACCCAATATCACAAATGCAATCATCGACAAATGTGAATATGCTACCATCTATCCTTCCTTAATACTCTACTGTTCCATCCTCTAGGACACGGCATCCTGCCAGTCTTGTACACTCTGGTTCTTTTGTTACTTTCTTTGTTATTTCTTCTGGTTTTGGATATGTCTTCTTGACATATTCTATTTTTTCTTGTTTAGAATTCCACTCCTTTTTTGGTGGATGTTGTGCAATCGTATATCCTATCAATCCAATTACAATAATAAGTGCAATTCCATAAATGAATAGGGCTTGTATCCCAAATACAAATAATTCATATACTATTTTAAATGGAGTCAACATCATTTTCTCATCCGTATGTTCCTTCTTGATATATCGGGTTCGATTGAGTTGTTGTTATGATCTCTTTTGCTCTGTCCAAGAGTATGTGTTCAATTTTGGTTGGTTCCATTACCGCAAATTCCATTAGAACCTCACTTGATGAAAATTCTGCACAAGAGTATACATCACATTGCACTAATGCAGGAGATATTTCATCCCAAATATGTATTGCAATGTGACTTGTTTCTATCATTACTATTGCTGTTATACCACGATTACCTTCCTTAGACACATAACCAGAATATGGGCCCTTGATAATTTTCATATCTATTTTTTTTACTAATTTACGAAGCCATTTTTTAATTTCTTTTTCACTCGTTATTGGGCGATTCACTTCTGCCCTAATAATCAAATGTTTATGTTTTGGCATTCTTTTCTTTAATATCCTCCACCATCGGTTTTAATACTTACGTGATATCCCTGTTTCTGCATACTATGTGCAAATGTCGATGCATCTTCCCTACTCTGACAAAATCTTTTGACAGTATTTTTCTCGTCTGGTTGCACCCACTTTACATTTTCTCTCATCTGTGCGTGATTGTTTTTACTGGGTTCACTTGATTTTTTCCAATATTCTACCCAAATATTCATAATCTCCTCCTTTTTTATCGGTTTGTAAAAAGGTCTTGTCCAGATTCCGATAATTTTTTCTTTACATCTTCAAGATCAAAGAACTTTCCATGTCCTGCACTCATAAACGATTTTCCACTCTGAAAAAGTTCAAACTGTCCTGTTTCCCCTTCTTCAATTTCACACGTATCTGGAAATAAACTGTTTATTGCAGCGGACAAACTTGTCGCTTGTGGTCTGTAGTTTCAAGAACCACAGTACTTTATTAACCACATGTATTTCTCCTTATTCTGGTGGTATCATTGGGTGATCTGGTGGTATACTCCAATCTCTTTTCTTTTTCATCCATTTAGGTACTGGTACTGGTGGATCTGCATGTACACATTCCGCTCGTATCTCCTTTAACATATTATTATATACCCAATACATAGACCTCACAAAAGGAATTTCTGAATCATGCCCCCTATTGATTATATCGTTCAATTGTTGTTCTATCTCTAAACATTCTTGCCAGGTTTCAGTTGTTTAAATTTCTTCTGCTGACTTATACTATATGCAGATCTTTTAGCCATCTTTATTTTTCTCTATTTCGTTTTTGTGACTGTGTTCAATTTGTACCCTTGAAATTTCTGAGTGCAAAATTACCAAATCAGTAGTTGTCAAATAATGTAATCCTTCTTTAATCGTTGACATAACTTCATCATGTGTCATGACGTTGAAGTCGATATTATTATTATTGCTCATCCTTGTATAATGCTTTCATGTAGACCCAAAACTCTACAGTCCTTTCATCCCCTTCGTGTCTAGTTTTTTTTTTCATATTTCTCTTTTTGTAATTGTTTTAAAAATGAAAGTGGATGTCTACCTTTTATATTTCCCATCCATCGAATAGCAGTACACAATGTGCATCGGGGAGATCTTTTTCTCCATCCTTTGCGTTTCCGTTTACCTACTTTCTTTTTTTTACTCATCGTTTATATCATCCTTAAATGTTCTATGTTCCCTTCGTATATTTTTCTCTTGAATTTCTTTCAGTTCTAAATTTATGCATTTGAGTCATTTTACCACCCAAGGGGCTTATTATTATTCAACAGAGGAGTAAAAGATTCTCCACATCCACATATTGTTCCCTTTTTTATTCGGCGAAATGCAAATCCCTGTTCAACTAGATTTGTTTTATTATATTCTATTCTCAAATCTCCTATTAATTCTTCATGTTGTTCTGTATCTATAACCATTTGAACACCATTTTCTTCAAATAAACTATCAGTAGGATTTACTGCATTATCAGTATCAAGTATAAATGTCCATCCAGAACATCCACCCTTTTTTGCACCTACTCTAAGATAAGGTTCTGGGTCTATCCCTTCAACTGATCTCTTAAATTCTTTTGCGGCTTCTTCTGAAATTTTTAGTTCCATAGAATTTTTTCTGGAATTTCCTCTGACATTTCTTCTTGTTGTAGTTGTTGTTGTTTCATCGCCTCTTTTTGTGCTCGTTTTTCTACCATTTGTTTCACATAATTTTGATGTACTTGTAACAATTTAATTTCTTCATATGGTTTCCCATCTTCTAATTTTTGTGCAAGTGCAACTGCATTTTTTGGGTCATTTAACCATTCTGATTTCCATAATCCTTTAATCTGCACTGGCGTTTCTCTTGGTTTATCATATACTATATTATTGTCTTCATTCACCCACCAGAGATGTAATATTCCAAGAAACCCCACATCTTCGTTACCGAATGCTTGTAGAATGTTCTTGATACCCAAAGATTGTAAATAAGGAAATTGAATGTCATTATAGAGTCTATAACGAAATTGGGTTTCCATTGCATGTCGCAATTGTCCTTTTACGTTTTCATTTGGAACTTTGTTGTATGGTATGGTAATAGATTCTATCTGCTTATTTGTTGTTTCCATTTTGACTCTTTCTTTACTACTACTACTACTACTACTATTATACCAGTATTTATTTTAAGAGTCAAGTCAAAATTATAAATTTTTCGGAATATTCTCTTGGTTTTCTTCGATCAACCAGCCAGATTTTTTGGGTTGATTCAAAAGGAAATTCTCTCGTAGGATTCTCATAACCGTATCCACTTTTGGCCACAAATCGGGTCTGCGTTCCATGCAACAATTGGGATTGTTTGCGTTGTCTATGCAAGGTGAACAAGGGCGTTTTGCAGTGAGATTGTAGTTATGATCATGTTTTGCCATTTTGCAATCGGAACTACCGTACAGAACCAATCCTTTCTTTTTGGTAGAAAGAGAAAGATGTTGTACAACTGAATCAACTCCAATAAAGAAATCAGTTTGTTCCAGAAGATATGCAACCTGTCTCAAATTGAAACGGTCACGTTGATCATTCAGGTTTGGAGAATAATTAGCAAAATGAAAATCTGCAACTACTCCATCTCTTAGTTGTTGAGTTGTTCCTACTTGAAAAAAACGATGTTGAGGATAGTGAGACAACAACTCTCTCCACCATGTAAAAGATGGTGTTTTTCCTTTAGGGGTTCTGGAAGTAGAAGTAGTATGAAGTACGATGTTCTTGGAATCTGGTTGATCACTACGATGGCGTTCAATAAGATCATCTACCGCCTTTTTCTCTGCATCGGTTGTTTCCAGTTCTAGGATTTCTGGAAGTTTTTTTCGATCTCCAAATGATACATCATAAGTGGCCTCAAATATGTCAAAAT
>LULL01000445.1_pt1 | contig 11592 bp, 9 predicted proteins | sample 728161 | NCBI WGS metagenome assembly LULL01 (sample SAMN03860290, study PRJNA289734) | marine metagenome | biome: seawater column; feature: ocean; material: water; isolation source: Red Sea water column Station 149 - depth 500m | place: Saudi Arabia: Red Sea | collected 2011-10-15 | depth 500 m
ATACCGTTCTCACCCATGAAACGCATTCGAGGTTGCGCAGGCTCACTAAAGCCACGATAGACTTCTGCGACATCGCCAAGCTTAATGGTGCGATCACCCACCAAAAGCGGCATTTCACGTAGCTCATCCACCGAATTGATTTCACCGCTCACCCGAAGCTGGATGCGATCCGAACCCGTTTCAAAATATCCTGTGGAACTGACACTATTTTGTGCACTAAGCGCCTGCTGAATCTCATTGGGCGGAATGCCCAAATTCACCACTTTGGTATTGGAAATTTCTACCCAAATTTTTTCATCTTGCAAGCCAACCAATTCAACTTTGCCGACATCAGCAACACGTTGTAACTGGAGTTGTAAGCGATCTGCATATTCTTTTAAGACGCCATAGTTATAGTCTGCACCAGTCAGCACATAGATATTGCCAAAGGTATCACCGAACTCATCATTGAAAAAAGGTCCTTGTACGCCTTGCGGTAATTCATGTTTCATATCACCGACTTTTTTGCGCACGTCATACCATACGTCAGGGATCTGCGCCGAACGCATGGAATCCTTAGCAACAAAAGTCACCATCGACTCACCAGGACGAGAATACGCCGTGATACGTTCATATTTGCCTGTTTCCATCAGGGTTTTTTCAATACGATCAGTGACCTGTAAAGAGACTTCTTCTGCCGTTGCACCTGGCCAATAGGTCTGCACCACCATCACCTTAAAGGTAAACGGTGGGTCTTCACTTTGCGATAGATTGGAATAAGAAATAAAACCCAAAACCGCTAAAAGCACCATAAAATAAAGCACTAAGCCTTTATTTTTCAGTGCCCACTCTGAAAGATTAAACGACATGATTTAACCCTCCGATGCGGTTTTTTGAGTCGAAGCTGATGCTTTCTGAATTGGGCTAGTTTGTGTCTGATTATTGCTTTGCTGTGTTGTATTGTCTTGAAGAGAAACTGGTCTGTTATTGACATCCACTAGACGTACTTTTTGTTTCTCACGGAGCAAATGCACACCACCAACCACGACCCATTGATCAGGCTCTAGACCCGCCATGACTGGGACACGGTCATGTTTATATTCGCCTAGTTGCACCCACGTCCGTTTCAAAGTTTGATTTGGATTGACCACCCACACATACGGCTTTTCATCAATCGCAGAAACACTCGATAACGGAATACTCAGCTGAGCATCTGTTGCAGTTTGGAAATAGACACGTGCACTTTGTCCAAGCTGTATCGCTTGGTTTCGATCTCGTAGTGCAACTTTGACTTGGAAAGTACGACTTTGATCTGCCGCAGGCGCAATCTCACGCACATACCCATCAAAGCGTTGATCAGGTGCAGACCATAGGCTCACCGTTGCCGATTGACCGACACGCAAATCACGCACCGCATTTTCTGCAACACCGATCAGCACTTCACGCTCACCGTCCAAAGCAAGTTGATACGCTGTCTGACCAGCTGCAACCACTTGCCCAACTTCAATCTCACGGCTGGTAATCACGCCATTTTTGTTAGCACGAAGTTGATTGTATTGGCTTTGGTTTTGTGCCATGGCATAGTTGGATTGGGCTTGTTTTAAGCTCGACTGCGCCGATTTATATTGATTTTCAACACTGTCATATTGCGAGCGACTGACCGCATTGTCAGGTAAAAGTTGCTGAAATCGTTTAAGTTCAGTCTGTGCCGTAGCATGTGCAGCTTGTGCTTGTTCAAGCTGTGCACGAGCTGCGTTCAGTTCAAGGTTGGCATCTTTGACATCCAATCGTGCCAGCACCTGCCCCACTCGGACACGATCACCGATATCGACTGATCTTTCAACAATTTGACCGCCAACACGAAATGCAAGATTAGTTTGTTGACGCGCTTGGACTTCGCCAGCGTAGCTATGTAGCTGTTGGCTACTGGTTTTGGGCTGAGTCACCATGACGATTTTCACCTGTTCTGGCGCTTGCTCTTGTTTGCTACACCCTACCATGACCAAGCTGAGCAATACTGCAATACTGGTCGTTGTCCAAACCCCAAAATGCTGTCGTTTATTCATGTTTTGCACTCTTTATTCCGCGTCGATCCACGCTTTTGCGATTTCATGCGAGCGATGTTTTATCACAATGCTTCGCAATTTATATACTATAGAGTATAATAATTGTTGCTATTGTAAGCTAGAGATTTTTTTATGGCTGTACAGTCAATTATGTAACTGACTTCCGCTTGTTAAATCTCTGATTTTGTTTTCGCTGTCTTTGAGAAATGTTCAACATGCAACCTCAAGTTGGTCGTCCAAAAGATTTGAAAAAGCGCCAAGCCATTTTGGAAGCTGCGACGCAAAGCTTCTTAAGCACTGGCTATGAAGGTACAAGCATGGATAGCATTGCTAAACAAGCAGGCGTATCGAAGCTCACGGTGTACAATCATTTTCAAGATAAAGCGCATTTATTTGGTGCAGCCATTGCGATGGTTTGCGATCAGCGATTGCCAAAGCATTATTATCAGCTTGATACAAACAAGTCGGTCGAAGCGCATTTGAATGATTTGGCAGTGGCATTTTTAAAGATGCTTTATAGTGAAGAAGCGATCAAACTGCATCAGCTGATGACCAGTCTAGCGAGCCAAGCCCCTGAATTAGTGACCTTATTTTATAATGCGGGTCCACAACAAACTCGTACGAACTTACTCTCGTTATTTCAACAATTTCAACAACAGCAATTGATCGAAATGGATGATGAATCCCTTGCCATTGATTTGTTTTGCAGTCTAATGACCGATGTGCATCATGATCGAGTATTGTGGGGCATTGATTCAGTGCCGAATCTTGCGCAAATCCAAGCCAAAGTAAATAAACAATTGACGATTTTTTTTAAAGTCTATCCTGTACGTTAGAATTCACTATCCAACGCTTAAAAATGTCACGCTTTTTGCTTCATAAAACGCATAAATTAAAGTCACTTATAAAGTTTATTTCACATCGTACACGTTTACATACAATCTATATCAGACTTTAGCAGGACAGATTTGTGGCAAGATCGCTAAAGCGAGTAGACTAAATCAGATAAATTGAAACAAGTACATTAAAGCAAAGCAGTTGTTAAGATTTTTACCAAGTTTTTAAGGAGCTATCAAGATCATGAGTCAATCCGAAATCGATGTTGAACTACGAGATGATGTGCGTATACTGGGAACTTATTTGGGTGATACATTAAAACAACACGTCGGACAGACACTCTATGATCAGGTCGAACATATTCGCAAATATGCCAAAGGCGCACGAGATGGCGATGCGCAAGCTCAGCAAGAGCTTGAAGATTTTTTACAACATTTAAGTGATGAAGACGCACTCCCATTGAGCCGTGCTTTTACTCATTTTCTCAACTTTGCCAATATCGCTGAGCAGTATCATGGTGTGCGTCAGCGTCGTCGTAATCAATTTGATTTAGATGGCGATATGCTCAATCAAAGCAACGTCTTACAGCAACTTTTTAAACTCACTCAATCTGAAAATATTAATAAGCAAACGCTATTTGACAGCATCTGTAATTTGCATATTGAACTGGTATTGACAGCACATCCAACTGAAGTCAGCCGACGCACGCTGATTCAGAAATATGATGATATTAGCCGTTGTCTTGCAGAACTCGATCAACGCAAACTCACGCCGATTGAGCAAGCACAGCTCGAATCTGAATTACAACAAGAAATCACCGCTGCTTGGCAGACCGATGAAATTCGTCAGAAGCGCCCTACACCTGTCGATGAAGCGAAATGGGGATTTACCACCATTGAACAAACCCTTTGGACGGCTGTACCGAAATTTATCCGTGAACTTGACCAGTTGGTATTGAAGCACTGTGGAGAGCGTTTGCCACTCGATAGTGCACCGATTCGCTTTGCTTCATGGATGGGTGGCGATCGTGATGGCAATCCAAATGTCACGCACAAAGTCACTGAAGAAGTGCTGTTACTTTCACGTTGGAAAGCAGCAGATTTATTTTTAAAAGATATTGAAAATCTGCGTTGGGAGCTCTCCATGCAACAATGCACGGAGGAGTTTGCAGAGAAAGTCAATCACCATGTTGAGCCGTATCGTGAACGCTTACGTGATTTGCGAGATCGCTTGCAATTGACCTTGAAATGGTTAGATGCACGACTACATGGACAAAGCAATTTAGATGATTCAGGCGTTTTGCAGTCTACATCTGAGTTACTTGAGCCTTTACACGACTGCTATCAATCGCTTGTAAACAGCAAAATGCAAAATATTGCCGATGGCTTGCTCCTCGATGTGATTCGACGTGCCAATTGTTTTGGTATTGAACTGTTAAAGTTAGACATTCGCCAAGAATCGACTCGTCATCGTCAAGCTGTGAGTGCGATTACCGCTTTTCTTGGTTTAGGTGAATTTTCTACATGGAGCGAACAAGCCAAACAAACTTGGCTGATACAGGAACTTGCCAATAAACGTCCATTATTACCGCATCAGCTTGAACTGAGCGACGACGATGCGCTCGACAATGATGAGGTGCAAGAAGTCTTAGCCACAGTGAAAATGTTAGCACAACAACCTCATGAGTCACTTGGCGCATATATCATTTCGATGGCGGAATATCCGAGTGATGTGCTCGCTGTGATGTTGTTGCAAAAAGAAGCAGGTGTGACGAAACCGCTACGTGTTGTGCCACTGTTTGAAACCTTAGATGACCTCGATCGAGCCGCATCAAGTATTGATCAATTACTGAATATTCCGTGGTACAAACAGCGCATTCAAGGCAAACATGAGGTGATGATTGGCTATTCTGATTCTGCCAAAGATGCAGGCTTTATGTCGGCAAATTGGGCGCAATACCGTGCACAGGAACAGCTCACAGACGTTGCGCAAAAGCACGGCATTCAATTGACCTTATTTCACGGTCGTGGTGGTTCAATCAGTCGAGGCGGTGCGCCAACGCATCAAGCCCTCTATGCACAGCCACCAGGTTCGATCAAAGGTGCAATTCGTGTCACCGAACAGGGCGAGATGATCCGTTTTAAATTTGGTTTAGAGCCAATCGCCATTCAGAATTTAGAAATTTATTGTGCTGCTACCCTCAAGGCGACCTTACTGCCACCGCCAAAGCCTGAGCCTGCTTGGCGAGATTTAATGCACACGATGACCGCAGAGTCGGTACAACTGTATCGTAAAACAGTGCGTGAACATCCTGATTTTGTCCGTTATTTGCGTACTGTGACACCAGAGTTAGAACTACAAATGTTACCGCTGGGCTCACGTCCTGCGAAGCGTAAAGTCGGTGGTGGCATTGAGTCTTTACGTGCAATTCCGTGGGTGTTTGCATGGACGCAAATTCGCTTGATGCTCCCTGCATGGCTTGGTACAGGTGCTGCGATTGAACATGCGCTTGATGCACAGCAAAAAGACACCTTACTCACCATGTTGGAAAAGTGGCCTTATTTCAATACCTTAATTGACATGTTGGAAATGGTCTTGGCAAAGGCTGATCCACGTATTGCACAATATTATGAGGCTCATCTGACCGATGATCCTGCGTTGATCGAACTCGGGCAGAGCTTGCGTGATCGACTCGACAAAGCGGTAGAAACTTTACTACAGCTCAAATCTGAATCTGCATTGAAAGGTGATAAAGACAACTTTGATCAATCCATGCGTGTGCGCAAAACCTATTTACTGCCATTACATCTATTACAAGCAGAGTTGATGCGCCGTCGTCGACAATACCTTGAACAAGGACAAGAGCAGACACCAGTTGATCATGCGTTGATGGTAACCATTGCAGGGATTGCGGCAGGATTGCGTAATACGGGATAAACTCAGAAATATAGTCGAAGCAATTGACTTCTGATACAAGGCAACCGAGTGAAGGTGTACGAGTGGTACTGCGAACGAGGTTAACGATGTAGCAGATTTGAAGTACTTTGACGATTCATAAAAAAAGCACAGATTGCCTAATGCAAGCGCACGCCACACCTGCTAGGATTAGGCAATTTTCTTATTTGAATGAAACGCAATGTATTTGCTCGATTTTATTTTGCATGTCGATCAACACTTGGTCGAGTTTGTCACCAATTATGGTACTTGGATTTACGGCATCTTATTTCTGATCATTTTCGTCGAAACTGGCTTAGTGGTCATGCCATTTTTACCAGGTGATAGCTTGCTTTTTGCTGCGGGTGCGCTTGCTGCCACAGGGGCAATGGATCCATTTTTACTGACTTTTTTATTGTTTATCGCTGCCGTACTTGGCGACACCTTGAACTATCATATTGGTAAATATATCGGCCCTCGTGTCTTTAACATCGAGACACGTTGGATCAACAAAGAATACTTGTTTAAAACTCAAGCTTTCTTTGAGAAGCATGGTGGTAAAACCATTATTTTCGCTCGTTTTATTCCCTTTGCTCGGACGTTTGCACCTTTTGTTGCAGGGGTCAGCTCGATGAATTATAAATATTTTTTAAGCTATAACGTCATTGGAGCGATCTGTTGGGTGGCATCATTTATCGCTTTAGGTTACTTATTTGGCAATATTCCTGCGGTCAAAGACAATTTCACTTTGGTCATCTTCGGCATTATTTTCCTCAGTATCTTACCTGCGATCATCACCTTTATCCGTGAGCGAATGAAAAAACGGGCTTAGTTTCTTATTTCTCAGCGAATAAAGGATGAGCTGGATATTTCAGCTTATAGCCTGACTGCGCTAAACGATCCGCACATAGTCGTTTGCCTGTGGTCTTTGCATCTGAGTGAATCGTTAGCGGTTCACGCTGATTTTGCCCACGAATGAGATTATATAGCTCATACTGTAAAGAGGGACGTTGATCAGTCAGGATATAGCTTGATTCGACATTCTCTAAAGTCATTAAATACTGTAAAAAACCAACCAAATCGGCACGATGAATCCGATTCGTCCAATGATTTAAGTGAAGCTGATGTGTTTCTAAAGCTTTCTTTTTCAGAAATTCACTATGCTCGCGATATAAACCGCTTGGACGGATGATGGTCAATTTTTCTTGCCAATAGGCTGACCACAGTTGCTCTGCGGCAATCAAGGTCTGACCAATAGAATCATCTGTATTCGGAATACTTTCATCATTAATCCATCGTCCTTGATCTTCGCCATAGACTCTTGTCGATGAGATAAAAATGACTTTGTGTACAGGATGATGTTGCAATGCCTGAAATACTGGGCGAGCGGTATCAATGAAAACCTGTTGATAGGCATCAACATTTCGTTCATCAGGGGAAACGATTACATAGACCCAATCAAAGTTCGGTTGATGGGGTAGATCTAAATCTTGAAGATCTTGTGCAAGATGTTGAATATCATCGTGGGAAAAAGTTTTTGCTGATCGGCTGACACAGGTGATTTGATGCTGAGCTTGATCATTATTATAAGTGTCTTGAGCGAGTTGTTCAGCTAACGCATGACCGATTTGCCCACAACCTAAAATCAAAATATTCATGTCAACACACCCTAATCAGCAAATGATTTATTTCTTATCCTAATCGCTTTTTGCTATGCTTGGAAAGTTAAAACCACGCTAAAGTTAGAGCAAGTCGTGACAAAGCCAGCACAATCCAACACATCAGAAAGCCTTTCACAGATCAATACTTCTGTTGAACAGTCACCTGCGCCTGATTCTTCCATACCTAGCTATGTGCATTGGTTTCGTCATGCAGCACCGTACATCAACACCCATCGCAATAAAACATTTGTCTTGATGTTTGCAGGTGAAGCAATACAATCTGATAATTTTCAGCACATTATTCATGATATTGCGTTGCTTCATGCGCTTGGAATTCGTCTAGTACTGGTGCATGGTGCACGTCCGCAGATTAATCATAATCTCGCTCAGTTGAAGCTTGAAACACCATTTTTAAAACATCGTCGCATTACCACACGTGAGTCTTTGCCTGCGGTACTGAATGCGGTGGGCTCGATTCGTTTGCAGATCGAAGCTTTACTCTCTATGGGCTTGGCAAATTCGCCTATGTACGGTGCACGTATTGATGTGGTGTCAGGGAACTTTGTCACCGCAAAACCTTTTGGCATTCATGAAGGTATTGATTTTCAACTGACGGGTGAAGTGCGTGCGATTGATAGTGATGCGATCAATCACAATCTGCAACATGGGCAAATCATCTTACTTGGACCAACTGGCTACTCGACCACAGGCGAAGTGTTTAACCTACGTGCAGAAGAAGTGGCGACACGTGCTGCCATAGATTTAAAAGCGGATAAATTGATTTTCCTTGGTGAGCAGCGTGGCTTCCTCGATAGCGATCAACGCTTAGTCCGTGAGCTGAATCCTCAGCAAGCACAGCATTATTTAAGTCATATCAACTCGGCAAATAGTGAACAATATTTGCATTTATCAGGTGCGGTACAAGCGTGCCGTGCAGGGGTCAATCGTTGTCATTTATTGTCTTATCATCAAAATGGTGCATTACTTGGGGAGCTATTTACACGTGATGGCTTAGGCACGCTAGTCACTGCAATGGGCTATGAGGCGGTGCGTCAGGCAACGATCAACGATGTCGGTGGTTTATTGAACTTACTGCGTCCATTGGAAGAACAAGGCATTTTGGTCTATCGCTCTCGTGAACGCCTTGAAGATGAGATTGAGCACTTTGCCGTGATTGAACGTGATGGGATGATCCTTGCCTGCGCTGCGCTGTATCCGCTCGACAATGAAAGTGAGAATAAAACAGCAACTGGAATAACATCAGCGGAAATTGCCTGTGTCGCAGTACATCCTGACTATCAAAAGTCCAATCGTGGTGTACAAGTCTTACAGTTTTTGGAGCAACGTGCCAAAGCAGATGGCATCCAGCAACTGTTTTTGCTAACCACACACACAGGACATTGGTTTATGGAGCAAGGCTTTGAAAAAGTTGAACTCAGTGAATTGCCGAGCGCACGTCAAGCGATGTATAACTATCAACGCAATTCACACGTATTTCGTAAACTGATTTAATTCCAACTTAATTGCTCGAAAATCTTAATGTGCTGGCAAAATCCATTATTTCTACATAGTTTTCACGTAAAAATAAAGCCAAATTCATTACTCTGCGTTTGGCATCGGTTATGATGCTTCGTAATAGACGTAAATATAGAACATAGATAGGTTGCTGCATGAAACAACTTGCTGGATTGATATTGATTGGAGTGACTTTGCTCATTTCCAATGTAAGCCTTGCTGCGCCAAATCAAAATCACGCTAAAGATGATGCATCAGCGCAATTCCAAGATCATGATCAACATAAAAAGTCCAAATATAAAGATAAAAAACGTCATCGTGGCGAAGGTCGTTTAAAAGCGGGCATGCCTTTACCCGAAGAGTTTCGTAATGCACAGCGTGTCGATTATAAAAATGCTCAAAACTTGTCTGAGCCATCACGCTATCAACAATGGGTCAAGGTCAAAGATCGTTATGTGCTGATGAATGTGCTCACCAATACCATTATCAAAGTTGAAAAAGAATAAATGCTGTTGATATCTCAACCATGTATTGCGTTATTGCCTGAAATAAACAACCACTTTAAAGATGTTTTCCTTAAAGTGGTTATGGCTTCAAGTATCGTTGGTTTGTTAAAAAAACCATTCAAGCACAATTACAAATTACATGATTTTGCTTTTTGATAAATCTTAATATTTTCTAAATCAGTATCATGCTTTTTATGCATTGCAACAATTTGTTGCGCATCCATACCTTGCAATTGAGCTTCTGCCTGTGAGTTAGATAAGTTATTACCAACATTCGCCAAAGTATTTGAATATTCAGAACCTCGACCTGTCTCAGCCATCACTTTACCTGCCAAAGACATTAAACCGCCTAGCATTTTTTTATTACCATTTGCTGCCGCTTCTTGTTGCACTTGTGCATTCAATTTGTCGTAGTTATCTGCTTGACTAACCAAACTTTTCTTTTCGCGTTCGGCATTTGCAGCTGTTACCGCCAAAGCAGCACAATCCATTCCACTTAATTGAGAAACGCTCAATGGCGCAACATCCATAGCGGCTTGATACTGGTTCGTTGCTTGCGCAGTTTGCTGCTGTTGTTTCTGTGTTGTAGCCATATTAGCTGCATTGTTTAATGCTGAAGCTGTATCTTTGTTTTGAATTGCAGAAGCAACTTTCAGTGCATTATCTAAAAATCCTGCATGACTAAGACCTGCGCATAGACATGTCATAATTCCTAGGCTGAGTATTGATTTTTTCATGGTCGTCCCCTGTACTATCTTGGTTTGAATCGTATTGTTAAAGTTTATTTACTTTATTGTATTGTAATTATTAATAAATAACACCCCCTGTTTAGGGGATATCTATTTTTTATATTATATTTCATAAAAACCACAGTAGATGCGCCATATCACAAAATGTTAATTATTCAAAAAGCGCATAAAACATATACTGAACAAGTGTAGCTAAGTAAATATTTCACTTTATCTGCTCATCCACTTTTCAATCTAAGCTAACTACAATATGATCGAACACGATTGTGATAAGTTTGCCTTTTTATGAAAGTTTTTTACTGTAATCATTGCCATTCGCAGATTATGTACACCAATAGCCTATGCATCAATTGCAATAAGGTCGTTGGTTACTTACCTGCAAGTCAGGATATGGCGACATTCGAGCAAACCGAGCAAGGTTGGCTAGCATTGGATGGTTCAGAAAAATATTATCGCCCTTGTGCCAACTATCAGGAATATCATGTCTGTAATTGGATGATTGATGCTGACGATCCTGCACAGTTTTGTAGTTCATGTCAGCTCACCTCGGTGATTCCAAACTTACATGAAGAAAAAAATATTGAATATTGGTCAAAGCTTGAAATTTCCAAACGTCGTTTTTTATACATTACACAGCGACTTGACATCTTCCCTCGCCCAAAACAAAATCCTGATGATGCACAATTTTGCCATCGTTGCGGTCAGGCTTTTTCCGAAAAACCTGAAGCCCCTCCTTCCACTGATGCCTATGACGATGATGGTTTGTGGGAGACCTTCATCGGTGGTAGTCCTGCTGTCCTCTTTTCCCCGTCGCAAGGTTGGGCCTGGCGGCCGGCGGCTTTGTATTATTTGAACAAGTTCTCAAAATTCCGTTCCGTCCGAGGCCCAAAATTTGAGTTTTCCTGGAATTGGGCCGCGTTTTTATTTGATTTCTTGTGGTTTCTTTATCGCAAGATGTACATGTTTGCCTTGTTATATGCCGTAGGCCCATTTTTAGCGTTGTATCTTACGGGAATCCCCACGGTTGGCATGGTCTGGAAAATTATGGCGGCGGTCAGTGCCAATTATTTGTACTTCTGGCATGTGAAAGACCATTTAGAAAAAGTGAAATCTCATGGTCTTGTGGATCGAACTTCGCAAGAGCAGTTTTTAAAAGAAGAAGGCGGGGTGCAAGCCTATGTGATCTGGCTGAGTGCGATCTTAATGCTATTGGGGATGCTCTTTTCTGAAGAATTTGTCCAAATATACGGCGATGACATGCCACTTGAACAAATAGAAAAAACTACATCAGGTCCACGGGTATAATTGAATGAGCGAGGAGGCATAATTATTCCAGCAGCTGTGC
>LULL01000448.1_pt1 | contig 11549 bp, 11 predicted proteins | sample 728161 | NCBI WGS metagenome assembly LULL01 (sample SAMN03860290, study PRJNA289734) | marine metagenome | biome: seawater column; feature: ocean; material: water; isolation source: Red Sea water column Station 149 - depth 500m | place: Saudi Arabia: Red Sea | collected 2011-10-15 | depth 500 m
TTTTTTAAGGTCATCTTAAATATTTTTCCTCCTCCTAAATAAGGAGTCTCTTTTAAGTCAAAAATTCTATAGTCATTATCAAAGTCATAATTTTCCAATCTGGCAAATACTGCGGGGAGGACATCGATATCAAAACTGTAGGCAGGAGAACTTAGACTGCCATCGACAATTTCAAAGGCAGCTGTACAGGTTCCTATATCAGTTTCGACGGGATATCCTTTGAGGGTGTTTGTTCCTTGTGAAGCATAAAGCCAATTACATGTATGGTTTGGTAAAAGTTTTATAAACTGATCCTCATTTAAGTCAGAGTCTGTAATAGTAAGAGAGCAAGAGTATTTTTCCTCTCCCGCGTAGTGAGTTGGATTGCAGCTAAAGCTTGCTGATGGAGCACTTACTTGCACATTTCTAAGAGTGGGAAGGGCCCCTATATTTCCTTGCCAAGTATTCGTAAAATCCCAACTAGATAAGGGGGCATTGTTTGGATCATAAAAATCTGTTAGTGTTGCCACTGGATTACCATCATTTGTATTACACGAGCCAGAGCCTTGATTGGTGCAGCTTGCTCCAGAGTAATAGTATAGAGTCGCTCCAGGAACAGCAATATCATCATTTTGACCAATGATTAAAGAAATAGAGTTTGATGAGTCTTCACCGACGATGTCACTGGTGGTAAATGAGTTTTGTATATCATAAGAAGCACTCCAATAATTAATATACCCAATCATTCCTCCAACTCTTGTAGCATTAGTATTTATATAAACATCGGCATAGCTATTATTGATATCTGCATAATAAGACGCAAAACCATAAAACCCGCCAAAATTTTGTTGATTAGGCCCAGCTCCAATAAGATCAGCTTGTACATAACTATCAATTATTGATGAGCGATAACCATTTTCTCCAAAAAAACCGCCTACATTTTGCTCTCCTGTGATTGTGGTATTAAAAACTCGAGTTGAATTAATGACATAGGAGCTATCATAGTTGCCACCGCTGATTCCACCAATATTTGTTTGCCCTTCAATACTTCCTTGAAATTCAGAACGATATATATAAAGACCGTCGACTTGAAATCCGACAAATCCCCCAACATCATTTTTTCCATTGATCGAAGAATTGATATTAATATTTTGTAATTTAACATTGGCCCAAGCCTCTGCGCCCATAAATCCTCCCACTTGTTCAGCATTAGGACTATTGACATTAATTGATGAGTTAATATTAAGAAAATTAGATTTTTCTGTCTCACCTATGACTCCACCAATATAAAAAGCTCCATTTGTTACATTTCCGTTGAGATTGGTATCATATACAGAACATTCATGAGCTTTACCAATTAAACCACCCACTCTATTGGTGCCAGTAATATTAATATTACTGACAGAAATATTTAATACTTGGGAATCTTCACAATTTCCAATCAGAGCACCAACTGCGGACGAAAGGGTGGTATCGACAGTAAAGTTTTCAAGAGTTAAGTCAGATAGATGAGCAAATCTAGTATAATTAAAAAAACCAATATTTCTCGTTGAGTCTTTTTGGATTGTCATATTTTTTATGACTTTATTGTTTCCATCAAACTTTGCTTTAAATTTATTTGTCGCACTTCCAATTCCTGAAAAGCTAACTCCACTCATATCAATATGAGCTGCAATTTTAAAATTTAGATGGAAAACTTCAGGTTTTAAGCTTAAATTAACTAATTGCTCTTTTGTACATATTAAATATGGGTTTTCAGCTGAGCCATCACCTTGAGCAAAAGGAGTATTACTAAGGTAACCACCAAAGCATTCCTGTGAGTCTGGCTTCCAGTTTGGGCTTACCGCGATTGCGCCAGTGATCCCACTTGAAGTTACAGAACGAAGGTGAATCTTGTATTGTGAAAATTTATTTAGATTGGTAATACCAGATAAGTTGGTGTTGTTTTCAACTTTTGTCCAATTATGTACTACTGAATTGTCGGAAGCCTTAACAATTTGCATTTCGTAGTGAGAAACTTTATTTTTTGTTTCAAGCGCTTCTTCTTCCCAAGAAATTATAGGCGTTTCAGTAGTGCTTGAAGGAATTTGAGTTAAACTGAGCCCAGAAACAGGACTTACTGCTTGGTCAAATTTGACATCAATGACTGAAGTACAGCCGACGAAAAAAAAGATAATCAGATAAGTTTTTAACATAATTCAGACTCATGAAGCATACGTTCTACATTTAGATTATTATACCATTATTATGAGTTTTGTGGAGTATTCAGTTTAAACATTCGTGGTTTCAAGTGCTTAGATCCTTTGAAGATTTTGTTTTTAGGGGGATGTGACTATTATTCTGGCAAGTTTAGTTTTAAGACCCCCTCTTAATTTTAAAGAGGGGGTGGGAAGAGAGTCTACTTGAAGTGGAGAACATTTTGTCTTGTTATTATATTGAGGTCCGGTTGTTGAACCTAAAAACTCTATGGGACTGCTACCTGTAGGAATCTTTTTGGCCTGATATTTTCCATTGACTTTTTTGGGAGCCAAATCAAAATTGTTAAAATCGAGCTCTTCATTATTATTAACAAGAACAAAAACTTGCGTTTCAACTCTTAGCTGAGGATTTGCGCAAGAAGAAGATGAACAAGAGCCTAGCCCTTCTCCAGGTGAGGTATTACATGAAGTGTAAACCCAGTGAACTTCAATTGTGTCTCCTGGACGTATGTTTTGACATGTTTTTTTGGGGGGAATTTGCAGCTCTGTTTGGCTTAAGCTATTGGCTTGATTACATTTAAAGCCGCCATATTTTTTATCTTTGGAGCTTAAGGAAAACTCTGGTCCTTTGTGTTCCGCATTTTTGTGAAAATGTATATTACATAAATTCATATTCTTAAATTGGGGGGCCATATTAAAGATACTTGAGTTTGTTCCGACTTTAGATGTTATATCTCTGGGGGTTTGAGGTCCAGCATATTTACAATCCATAGCTAAAATGAATTGAGTCGGTATAAGAAAAGTAAGCATCATTAAAAACTTCATTTTTTTCTCCATTGTTAGTCGTCATCGGAGTTGAATATAAATTAAGCTTTTGTTTTGTTAAAATAGATAAAATAAATAAGATGTATCTTTTCTATCTATACAGTAAATTTTTCTATTAAATGTTGGGCAATAAAATTTGGCATTTTTCTTTGGGTAGATAAAAGGTATAACTCCTCATGTACACCCTGCAATTTTCCAATTTCGATCAGCTCACCGACTTTGACTTGTTTTTTTACTGAGTGGGGAGCAGCAGCAATCAGGCCTATCTCATTTATGGCCATAAGCTTTTTTACAGCAATATCTTGGCTTTCGACGATGATATTAAGACTTATTTGGTGGAGTTTGGCCCAATGATCTAAGTCAGGACGAAGTTTACTATCATAGGTTGGAAAAACTAGGGGTTCCCCTGAAATTGAGTGGGGAAAATCTTTTTTGAGATGTTTAAATTTGGGGGCACCATAAATAGCAATATTTTTTTTACTAAGAAGTTTAGGAAAAATTCCTTTGGCGTCAATTCCTGTGGGAAGTGAATTTGTAATGGCCAAGTCCATTCTGTGGGTGATGAGCTCTCTGAGAAGTTCATCTGCGTTTCCTTCACTTAAGGTAATTTGACAGGGAGAAATTTTTAAAGCTTTTTTGGTAAGAAGAATAATTAACTGTTTTGGGATACTATCTAGCGCTCCGACGTGTAATCTGGGTTTAAGGGGAAGGACGCGATCATGTAAAACTTCATACATCTCAGAACCCATCTGAAAAATATTTTTAGCATAATCAAAAGCAACCTTTCCTTGCTCTGTTATTATAAGTTTTTTGTGTTGTCTTTCAAATAATTGAATGCCAAGGTTTTCCTCAAATTGTTTAAGTTGTGCACTTAGAGTAGGTTGTCCAATTCTTAACTTTTCAGCTGCTTTGGACACACTTCCTTCTTGAGCGATCATTTTGAAATAATAAAGGTGATGATAATTAATCCACGGGTTCACCCCTAGCTCCTTCTCTGTATATTAACTAGGGATAATTATTAGCATTTGTAGTGGGAAAAACAATATAGAAAATGGCCAGACAATTGAGGATGAAGAGATTTATAGAAGAAAAGACTTAAAAACGAGGTAAATAATAAAGGCTCCAGCAAAGAGCATAATTTGATGAAGAAGATTGTGTCCAATTATTCTTTTATTGCCTTTCGTGATTTCTGACTGAATATTTTGCGGCGTTTCCTCCGTCAGTTCAAGCTCTTGGGGGACTTCGTCAGAAACTCCAAACTCTAAAAGTTCGTTTTTAAGCTTTTGACTCATCTTGTTGAAGGCGTCTTCAGATAGCTCTATTGCTAGAATATGGGTTGAAATAGATGGAGAATTGAGGTGTCTCAGATTATGTTGAATGGACTCTGAATTAGTTTCTAAAATAGAAGTATCTGTTTTTATTAAGTAAGAAATGTTTTCCGTTTCAAGAAGTCTTTTAATTTTTTGAACTTCCTGTTCAGATAAACCACCAATTAACATATATTCCTTCTAAGATAGAGTTTTTAGAACTTAATGTTTTATCAAGAGAAGGAAAGGATTGTCTAATTTCATTTTAACTTTAAATTTTTTGATCTTTCTCGTCCTAAGGCATATAGTTTGCTGAATTTATTTTTATGATTAAGGAGAAGTATATGAAATCGTTTTTTATGTTTTTGTTTCTTGTAAGTGCTTGGAATGTACAAGCTGCTGAAACGTGTTTTGAAATTGTTGAAGATTCCGATTATGGATTTAGTAAGGAACTTAAAACTCAAGGTTTAGAAGCGGTAAAGTTTGTTGTAGCTAAAAAGAAAATAATCATCTCTAGTGAAAGTACAGCTAGAGAAGTAAACTTTATCACGTCATTGGTTCCACAAGATATTCAATCAACTGATGTCTTAAGCCATGTTGAGGAAGGAGACATTGTTTGTACTAAAAAAGCATTTGGGGGATATGGCCCTCGGACTAATATGATTTTTATGTATGAAGCAAAATTAAAATAAAACAATCCCCCTCGTGAGTTATTTATAAGAAGAGGGGGAGTTTAAATTAAGAAATATGCGGTCGAAATTTTCTGGGAATTTCAATGTTTAACATCTCTTCATAAGGGTTGTGTCGGTGTATTTTCGATTTCTTTTTTCTTTGAATTTTTCTTTGATTATTTCTTAACTTTTCATCATGCCTTCTCAACCTTTCGTGAAGGCTTTCGAGTACTTCTGCTAAGGCAATGTAGAGATGAGAAGATGTTTTTTCAAGAATGATCCCTTTATACTGGCCAGTTTTGATGTGAATTTTAACGGAGAATGTGCCTGGCCCAACTTGTTTAGGAGAACTTATCATCGATAAGTCAAAATCGATCTTTTCTTTTTTAAGTTCTGGAAACTTTTCTAGGATTGGAGTTGTTCTTTCAAAAACATTTTTTTGAGCAAAATCAGATTTTTCTAAATTTTTAAAACGTACGTGAATCATAATCATCTCCTGTTAAGATTTTCATAGGCACAGAATAGAGGAATAATAATTAGTTTTAAAATAGATAATAATTAACTCTTGTATTGTTTTTACCAATACACTCGGAAAGTTAAATTAACAATAAACCAAGGTAAATGATAATACCGCTTACAGTAGTGAGGATAGTGATTTTTCGAAAAGCTTTTGAGCTTAGACCAAGCCAAAGTCCACTTAGAGCCGCCCCAATCGCAGCTATTCCTAAAATCCCTAGGATAAAGCGAGTGACTCTTGCTCCATGACCTTTATGAAGCTCCATTAAAGTCTTTCTAAGTGAAGGTTCATGCTTGTGAATTTTCGCCTTAGTATTTTGCAAATGTATGGTGTAGTAGGTTCGAGTTGTTGGACGACTCATTAGAGAAGATTTTGATCCCTTAATATAATCATATTGGTAAGTAGAATCTATTTGGGTTAATTCTTTAATAAATAAATCTTTTAACTTATTCTTATTGATTTGTTGTGTAACATTTATTGATTTTATAAGAGCTTTGTCTTCGGCTTCATCTCCTATCAAAAAGTGTAGTGAACCACTTAAGGCCATCAGACTCATAAAAATAAGCGTAAGACCTGAAAAATAAAGATGAATTTTAATTAAGGTTAGTCTGTTCATGGATAGCTCTTTTTTCTAACTTTGCTTAAATAATTTAAACTGTGTAAGGGGCATCGTATTTGATCCCCGTCATATTAATAAATAAAAATAAAGCCTATTATAATAATGTAAGTGAGGGGAGTAAAGGATAGTGCTCTATGTCCTTCGTAAATGTGTAGATTTTTAAACATAATCTTCTCAAAGCATTAGTTTTTATTCTTTTTTTATACGTAAACTAAATAAAAAAGGAGAATCTAATGCAAAGAAAATTAAGTTTAACATTCATGACACTGTTGAGTTTTATGATTGCTTCATGTGCGACTCATAAGAAAGCGGCTTTGTCGTCACAAGAAACGGAGGCTGCATTTACAGAGATTGAAAACTTTTCTCTTCAATTGCGAAAGGATCATCTCGATTTAGCTGAAGGAGAGCAATACCTTAAAGGTATTGAGCATCTTAATGAAGCTTATGAGTTAATGAATGATGAAGCCAAAAAAGCAGAAATAAAAGATGAGCTTGCTCAAGCAAAGTACCATTTTGTTAAAGTTCGGCAAGATGCCTCTTTAACTAAAATGCCTAACCTTCTCTTAAAGGCCAGAAAAGCGGCTATTGATGCGGGTGCTCTAAGAAGTGAAAAAATCAAAGAAAAATTTTTAGAAATTGATGAAGACCTTAGGGATGAAACTGACGAATTTAAAAATCAACTTGAAACCCTTAAGATTGCCAAGTATCAAAAAAGATATTTTTTAATTGAAGTTGAGTCTGTTCAATTTGTCCAACTCCATTCATTTAGAGAAATTATTAAAAACGCACAAGAAAATGACGCTGATGATTTAGCTCCAAAAACTTATAAGCAGGCCAAAAAAGATATTGCTACCGCTGAAAATATGATTGAGCAAACGCCTAATGATCCCAGTTATTTTGATCAGAGTGTTTTAAGGGCCAATAAATCTGTTAAGTTGTTAAAGGATGTTATGGATAAACTTTTAAATACTGCTAAAGGCTCAGCAGAACACGTAGCTTTAAAACTAGTCATGCAGGAAAGAAAATTGGGAAGACTTAGTGATACACTTTCAATGAAAGAGATGGAGCTTGCCTTTATTTCTGGGCGCTTACTTGATCAACGATTAAAAACCCTAACTGCGCAGGAACAAGCTCAAATGCAAAATCTTTATGAAGCAGTTAATAATAGACTTAAATCAGAGGATGCCATTGTTTATCAAGAAGGTAATAAGTTAGTGTTGAGGTTAAAAGATATAAACTTTGCTTTTGGTAAGGCAAAAATTCCTACAGACGCTAAAAAATTACTTAATACAGTCTCAGATGTGGTCGCTGATATTGCCCCTTCAAGAGTCATTGTTCAAGGGCATACAGACTCAATAGGAAATTTTGATTTTAATAAAAAGCTTTCTCAAAAACGTGCTAGTAGCGTTAAGAACTTCTTGAGTAAAAGAAATAAAAATATTTCGCTCGAGGCTAAAGGCTATGGTGAAAACATGCCATTAGTTGGAAATGATTCTGCTGAAGGAAGGGAAATCAACAGACGAGTAGATATTGTTATTGATGCTATATAGTTTAGGTTTTTTAAGAACCTTTTAGGGCAGTATGTGCTTGATATAAATTAAAGGAAACGAATGACAATATAATATCGTAAGAAAAAAAGATAAGGAGAGTCTATGAAATTTTTAAACATGTTTTTACTGATGCTGGCACTAGGTCTTACCGGCTGCTTTGGTTCAGATACTGAAGATGCTCTAGAGGATGCTGGTGATAAGATGTCGGATACTGTAGATGAGATTGGTGACTCAGTGGAAGATATCGCAGATGATACTGAAGATAGTTTAGAAGATACAACAGATTAAAAAAAAAAGGAGCTTAAAATGAAAAAATTAATGAATATAGCAACAGTTTTAGCATTATCTGTATCACCTTTTGCAGTAACTGAGATAAAGGCGGAAGATAATATTGTAAAAGATACTGTTGAGAATATAAAAAACCTTAATGATTCTGGGCTTTATAGGCCTCACTTTGCCCTTATGGGAGGTTATAGTGATCCTGTAGAGAATGATTACGAGTCTTCAGAGTTAATTGCTTTAGAAGTTGGTTATCAAGTTTTAGTTCCATACGGAATAGGACTAGAAATCTCAACTCAGGAGTTTGAAAATGATAGTGAAGCAGATCTTACTCAGACTCAATTTTTTCTCAAAGGAAGTTATCATTTTGCAGGAGATATTCAAGTGATAAAGAATTCTTATGTTGGGCTTGGGGTTGGTTTTGTTCAGGAAAATTCCAATTCTGACTCAACCTATGGAGCAATTATGCCCAATATAGGGTTTGATATTCCCTTGAACGAAACATTAGAAAATCTTAGTTTTGGGGCAAATGCTCGATATACAGCTTCTGCAAGTAATGAAGTTGATAACTTTGCTCTAAACGGCGTTGTGAAATATTGGTTTTAAGTAAAATCTTTGGAAATGAGTCATCATTTACATCAGTGATAGGTAAGATTAACTATAGGTGAAATTGTAGAACACCTTATATATATGGCCCGAGGATAACTCGGGCTTTTTTGATGTTTTAAGAAGAAAGATTTTTTTAAAATTGTCTAAAAAAATTCACAAAATTATATAACTAGCTTCATGTGATTATAGAGGGCTCCTGTAGAATCTAATTAGTTTTAATGAGTTTCAAGGAGTAGTTATGGAGATTATTAAATTTAAAACTGAAGGGTTGGCCCAACTTTCTTATCTTATTATCGATAAAGAAACTGCCGCTGTTATAGATCCTAGAAGAGAAGCAAAAATTTATTATGATAAGGCCAAAGAGCAGGGGGCCAGTATAAAATACATTTTTGAGACACATCGGAATGAAGATTTTGTGACTGGATCAAGAGAGCTTCAAAGGCATTGTGGAGCCCAGATTTTACACGGAGAAGGACTTGATTTTGAGTTCGGCCGGTTTGTTAAAGATAATGAAAACTTCATCTTAGATGAAATTTGTTTTCAGGTATTGTGTACACCAGGCCACACTCCTGAGTCTATTTCTTTGGCCCTATATCCTACAAGGGAAAGTGAACAAGCCTTAGCGGTCTTCACTGGTGATAGTCTTTTCGTTAATGACGTAGGAAGGACAGACTTTTTTCCTGATAAACGAAATGAATATGCCGAGATGCTCTACGACTCCCTTCATCAGAAGATTCTTCCCTTAGGGGATGAGGTTGTTCTTTATCCGGCCCATGGAGCTGGCTCTGTATGTGGGGGAAAAATTGCTGATCGAGAAATTTCAACTCTAGGTTTCGAAAAAAAGCATAATCCTATGTTACAACTATCAAAAGATGAGTTTATTAAGCAAAAAGCAAATGAAACCCATCAAAAGCCTCCATACTTTAAAGAAATGGAGAAGATAAATCTGAAGGGATCAGATACCGCGTTAATAAATTATCAACATACTAAAAATATTTCTAGAGAAGATCTAAAAAAAGATTTTAATAAACTCCAAATCATAGATGTAAGGTCCTCTGAGGCTTTTCTTGGATGTCATATTCCAGGCTCTTTATCAATTCCCCAGGGAATGCTTAGTGCTTATGCAGGGTATTTTATAAGTTATGATCAACCCATTGTTCTTGTCACTGATACGGAACAAGAAGAAGAACAAGCTAAGGCAGCATTAGTTAACTTGGGCTATGATAATATTTTAGGAGCACTGGCAGGAGGAATATCTGCTTGGGAGGTCTCTGGAGAAAGCTTAGCAAGCGTGAGGATGCTCGATGTTAATCATATTCAAAACGAAAAGAGCTCATCGACTTTACTTGATATAAGAAAGCCAAACGAATGGGATGAAGGCATTATTAAAAACGCACGTACTATTTTTCTTGGTGATCTTTTAAAAAATTTAAATGAATTTAGTAAAGATGAACACCTTATTACTTACTGTGGATCAGGTAAAAGAGCAACCATTGCGGCTTCTTTACTGCAAGCTCATGATTTTAAAAATGTAAGCGTTTTTATGGGGTCTATGCAAGCATATCAAAATAAAAAGGCTTCTTAAATATTCTTGAAATACCTCTGGACCTAGCAATTATATTAAAATAATATAATTGTTAGGACTTTAGCAATTGAGATTTTTATGAAAATGATTTTGTGTTTGCATTTATTTTTAGTTTTTTTGATGACTTCATGCTTGGAGACAACAGAGAAGACAGCTGATAAATCAAAGCAAAATAAAACTGAGCTTGAGCAAAAAAATATAACACCAACGAAAGTCAAAAATTTGATCTTGGACCAAGACTGTCCTGTTAAAGGTCTGGCCGGTGTTATGATTCAAGACACAGAGTCCACTAGTGTTCTTCAAACCCAATTACTTTGGGAAGAGATAAAGAAAAACTCTGCACAGAAAAACTTTCCTCAAGGTGTATTTTTAAACGCCAACAAGACTTTAGTTTTAAAATTTATTTCTCATCCAGGAGCTCAAAGATATCAAATATCAGAATTTGAGATGAGCAAAGCGAGGAGAGTTGATTTGTCATTACCAATCCTTGAGAAAATACAAAAGGCTAAAACAGATAACGGACTTTATATTGGTCAAAGTTTTAATGAAGTAAAGACAGTTTTAAAAGATGTGCATGGGCTTAATATTGCAGATGATTCTATTAGTCTTAGGATAGAAAACATGGACCCAACTAAGTCTGAATGTCTTAAAAAGCATAATATGCCGATCTATTATTTAGAAATAAACTTTGATGAGAGCAATAAAATGGATGCTTTGAAGTTTGGTTATGAATATCCTTGATCTTTTATCCCAAGGAAACTATTTTTGATTTCTTTTAAGATTTTATAGTCATGATTAGAAATGTCTCTTCACTAGGCTTGATTATTTAATTATAAATACATGCTATTAATCTAATCCAAGTTCCCAGTCATCCCAACTAAAACTTTTTTCGCTATGATAACTCTCTTCAGTCCAAGCTTTTGCATTTTTGCTTATTGGGTTGAGATTAGTTTTGAATGAATGAATTGGCATTTGCATTTTTAAGGCAGTCTCAGGAGTTATAAAATACATAGGGTCATCGTCGTAGTTTTTACTAAAAAACTTAAAACCTAATGAATTATAAAGTTTTGTCGCTCTTTTGTTGTCTGGGTGACAGGCCACTATTAATTTATTTGCAGCTTCTAATTTTGCTATCTCTTGTAGTACATAAATAGTAGCTGCTTTTCCAAGACCTTGCCCCTGCATTCTTTCATCGATAACCATGTGATAAAGTTCATATGAATTAGGCACGCATTCTTTCAGAATTCGATCTCTAAAATGTTGGCCATAGGATACAAACCCAATAGGAGCAGGGTTTTCATTCAAATATATAAATTGAGAATTTATAAATGACCTTCTGAATGAAATTTCTCCCCAGTACCAATTAAAATCTACCCAATACTTTCCCACCTCACCGGGGAATATATTATG
>LULL01000897.1_pt1 | contig 11389 bp, 12 predicted proteins | sample 728161 | NCBI WGS metagenome assembly LULL01 (sample SAMN03860290, study PRJNA289734) | marine metagenome | biome: seawater column; feature: ocean; material: water; isolation source: Red Sea water column Station 149 - depth 500m | place: Saudi Arabia: Red Sea | collected 2011-10-15 | depth 500 m
GGGCTGGACACCCCACGTGCGGGAGGCCACGGCGGTGTGCACGTCGTCGCCGGCGACGAAGGCGGTGATCAGCCCGGGGTCCTCGGCCAGGTGCGCGATGCAGCGCAGCTCGATCTGGTTGTAGTCGGCGACCAGCAGCGTGTGGCCGTCGGCGGGGACGAACGCCCGGCGGAAGGCCCGGCCGGCCTCGGTGCGGACCGGGATGTTGTGCAGGTTCGGGGCGTCGGAGCTGAGACGCCCCGTTCGGGCGACGGCCTGGTTGAAGGTGGCCCGGATCCGGTCGCCCTCCCCCACCTCGGCCAGGAGCCCCTCGCCGTACGTGGAGCGCAACTTCTCGACCTCCCGGTACGCCAGGAGTCGCTCGACCACCGGGTGGTCGTCCCGGAGCCGTTCCAGCGTGGCGGCGTCGGTGGAATAGCCGGTCTTGGTCTTCTTGCCGGGCGTCAGCCCCAACTTCTCGAAGAGCACCTCGCGGAGTTGCTTGGTCGAGTTGACGTTGAACTCCTCGCCGGCAGCCTCGTGGATCGAGGCCCGGAGGCGCTCGCAGTCGGCGGTCAACTCGTCCCGGAGCCGGGTGAGTTCGGCCACGTCGACCCCCACGCCGAGCAACTCCATGCGTGCCAGCACCCGGACGAGTGGCAACTCGATATCGGTGTTGAGGCCGTCGACGCCCTGCTCGGCGAGGGCCGCCAGCAACGGTTCGACCAGCAGCGCCACCGCCCGGGCCCGTGGTGCCGCGACCTCGCCGACATCGACGGATTCACCGGAGAGGTCCAGCTGGCCCTCGGCCGGCCCCGCCTCCGGGAGCCGCCAGCCACCGTGGCGCTCGAGCAGGTCCTCGAGGTCGACCCGCGGGTCAGCCGGGTCGAGCAGGTAGGCGGCCAGCCGGGCGTCGAGGACGGGCACCACCGGGTCGATGCCATGGCCGATGAGGGCCTTCACGAGCGCCTTGCCGTCGTGGAGGGCGACGCCGCGACCCTCGGGTCCCAGCAGCCCGCCGAGGGCGGACCGGACCGCGTCCACGTCCAGCAGCGGGGCGGCCAGCCACACGACGCCGCCCTCGCCGGCCGACACCGCCAGGCCCTCCCGGAGCACCGGGTCGCCGCCGTCGAGGCCGACGGGGCCCGCCGGCAGGGCGTCGAGCGCAGCAACCGCCGCCTCGGCGTCGGCGGGCCGCAACACCTCCACCTCCAGTGGGCCGCCGACCGCCGCGGCTTCACCCCCCTCGCCATCCGAACCGAACTCCACGCCCAGCAGCTCGCCCAGGCGCTCACGGGCGGTCCGGAGCTCGAGCAGATCGAAGAGCTGCGCCGCTCCTGCCACATCCACCTCGCCGAAGGCGAGGTCGTCGACACCGAGGCCCAGCGGGACGTCGCGCACCAGCACCATCAGTTCGGCGTTCCGGCGGGCACGCTCCTCGTGCTCCACCAGGTTCTGGCGCAACTTCGGCGTCTGCTCGTCGGCGGCAGCGAGGATGCCGTCCAGGCCCGGGTACGCGTTGACCAGCTTGGCCGCGGTCTTCTCCCCCACGCCGGGCACGCCCGGCAGGTTGTCGGACTGGTCGCCCCGCAGGGCCGCGTACGTGACGTAGTCGGCGGGCCGGACCCCGGTGCGCTCCTCGATGCCGGCCTCGTCGAACAGGGCGTACTCGGAGACGCCCCGCAGGTTGTAGAGCACGCGCACGTGCGGGTCCTCGACCAGCTGGTAGCTGTCGCGGTCGCCGGTCACGATGATGGCGTCCCGGCCGGCGTCTCGGGCGGCGGTGGCCAGTGTGGCCAGCACGTCGTCCGCCTCGAAGCCCTCGGCGTCGACCACCCGCAGGCCGAGGGCCTCGACGAGCTCGCGCACCAGGGCCAGCTGCTCGTAGAGGATGTCGGGCTGCTTGTCCCGATTGGCCTTGTAGGACGGCTCCCGCTCGTGGCGGAAGGTGTCGCCGGGAAGGTCGAAGGCCACCGCCACGCCCGCCGGTTCGTGGTTTCGCAGGAGGGTGGCCAGCATCGAGCAGAAGCCCGTGACGGCGTTGGTGACCTGCCCCGATGCCGTGGTGAGGTCGGTCGGGAGGGCGAAGAAGGCCCGGTACGTGAGCGAGTTGCCGTCGATCAGCAGCAGCGGTCGGGACACGTCGCCGACCCTACTCCGGGGTTGGCGCACCGCCGGGTGGACGTCCACCCAGGGGGCCGGTCAGGGGCGGCGGCCGCCCTCGATGACCTGGTTGGCCACGTCCACCATGCTGGACCGCTCGTTCATGGCCGCCTGCTGGATGAACCGGAAGGCGTCCGCCTCGTTCATCGAGGCCTCGTCCATGAGCACGCCCTTGGCCCGATCGATGACCTTGCGGGCCTCGAGGCGATCCGAGAGCGTCTGGGCCTGGTCGGTGAGGGCACGCATCTCCCGATGCCGGGCCCGGGCGATCTCGACCGCCGGCACCAACTCACTGCGCTGGAACGGCTTGACCAGGTACGCCAGCGCCCCGGCCTCGATGGCCTGGTCGATCAGGTCCCGCTGGCTGAACGCCGTGAGGATGACCACGGCGGCGTCCTGCGAGTCGGCGATGCGCCGGGCCACCTCGAGCCCGTCCATGCCGGGCATCTTGATGTCGAGGATCACCACGTCCGGGTCGGTGTCGGCGACCAATTGCAGCATCTCGTCCCCGCGGCCCGTGTCGCCGACAACGGTGTAGCCCTCCTCCTCGAGGGTCTCCCGGAGGTCGAGGCGGATGATGGCCTCGTCCTCGGCCAGCGCCACGCGCACCTCGTCGACCACGCCCCCGCCCCCGGTCAACCGTCGACCGACATGCGGTCGAGGAGCTCGTCCTGGCTGATCTCCAAACGCAGCAGCTCTGCCAGAAGGTCCTCGCGGTGGCGGGCCATCGCCTGCGCCTGCCGTTCGGCCTCCCGCCGGCCCCGCTCCGACAGCGGTGTCTCGGCGACCAGGTGCCGCACCCGGGCATCGTCGGCCTCGTCGTCGAGGTGCGCCAACTGCTCCTCGGCGACCGCCAGGTCGCCCGGGCGCGGCCGGCAGCCTACCGACACCCCCCTCCGAGGTGTCCGGTGCCCCGCCCGGCCTCGGGGCGAATCCACGCGTATTCGGTCGCACGCCGACGCTTCGCCGCCAAGTGGGCCACAATGGCGGTCACGCCGGAGGAGGCGTAGGAGGAACCCGTCGATGATCGTCTTCACCTACTCGGGCCAGGGCAGCCAGCAGCCCGGCATGGGCGCCGCCTGGCGGGAACATCCGTCCTGGGAACTCGTGGAGGAGGCCTCCGAGGAGGCCGGACGGGACCTCGCCTACCTGCTGCTCGAGGCTGACGCCGACGAACTGCGCCAGACCCGCAACGCCCAGTTGGCGACCTTCCTGACCAGCATGGTGATCCTGGACGCCGTCGAGCGTCTCGGCGTCGACGCCGCCGGGCACGCCGGCCACAGCCTCGGCGAGTACAGCGCCCTGACAGCCGCCGGCGCCCTCGACTTCGGCGGCGCCGTCGGCCTCGTCGTGGAGCGGGGCGAGGCGATGCAGACTGCCGCCGGCGAGCGCACCGGCACCATGGCGGCGGTCCTGGGCCTCGACGACGAGGGGGTCGAGACGGCCTGCGACGGCACCGACGGCGATGCCTGGGTCGCCAACTACAACGCTCCAGGCCAGGTGGTGATCGCCGGCGACCCCGACGCCGTGGCAGCCGCCGGCGAGGCCGCCAAGGAGGCCGGCGCCAAGCGGGTCACCCCCCTCGAGGTCTCCGGGGCCTTCCACACCCCGTTCATGGCCCCGGCGGGCGACCGGTTGCGGGAGGCCCTCGATGGCGCCGACATCCGCCGCCCCGAGGGCACGGTCGTCGCCAACGTGGACGCCCTCGAGCACGAGGATCCCGAGGCCTGGCGCAGCCTGCTCAATGCCCAACTGGTCCGGCCGGTGCGCTGGCACCAGTCGCTCCAGCGCCTCTCCGACCTGGGTTTCACCACGTTCGTCGAACTCGGCCCGGGCAGTGTCCTGACCGGCCTCGTCAAGCGCACCCTCCGCGACGCCGAACGCCTCACGGTCAACGTCCCTGACGACCTGGACCGCCTCCTCGAGGCGCTCGCCACCGCACCTGAGGCCGCGCCGCCGGAACCCCACGAGGGCGAGCACCTGTTCGCCACCGAACGGCTGGTGGTCAGCCCCGCCGCCGGCGTCTTCACCCCCGTGGACGGGCTGGACGTCGGCACCACCGTGGCCGCCGGCGACCTGCTCGGCACCATCGGCAACGAGGAGGTCCGCTCCCCCTTCGCCGGTGCCCTCATGGGCTGGCTGGCGCTCGACACCGAACGCGTCACCTCCAGCCAGCCCATCGCCTGGCTGCAGGTGCACTGATTCCCGCCCCTTCCCCCGCCCAGACGACAGGAGACCCTCCCGATGACCGAACGCACCGTGCTCGTGACCGGGGGCAACCGCGGCATCGGCCTCGCCTGCGCCCTCGCCTTCGCCGAACAGGGCCACCGGGTGGCCGTGACCTGCCGGGGCGAGGCCCCACCCGAGGTGGTCGAGGCCGGCCTGCTTCCCGTCGCCTGCGACATCACCGATGCCGCCCAGGTCGATGCCGCCTTCACCCGGATCGAGGAGGAACTCGGCCCCGTCGAGGTGCTGGTGTCGAATGCCGGCATCACCCGTGACGGCCTCGTCCTGCGCATGTCGGACGAGGACTTCGCCGAGGTGCTCGACGCCAACCTGACCGGCGGCTTCCGCGTCGCCCGTCGTGCCGTGAAGGGGATGATGCGGGCCCGCTGGGGCCGGATTGTCTTCATCTCCTCTGTTGCCGGTCGAATTGGCCAGACCGGGCAGGCCAACTACGCAGCCTCTAAGGCGGCCTCCTATGCCGAAGCCGTCCCCCTGGGACGGCTGGGACGCCCCGAGGAGATCGCCGCCGCCGTCGGCTTCCTGGCCTCCGAGGAGGCCGGGTTCGTCACCGGCGCCGTCCTGCCGGTGGACGGCGGCCTGTTCATGGGCTGAAGACTTCCTGGACTGACGACCTGCGCTTCGACGGAGTTCGCTCGCCCTGAAGGCCCGCCGGTAGGTGTGACCCTTGACAGGCCCCAATCCGTCGTCCACCCGCGGATCCCGACCTAGGGTGATGCCCGACCATCCACCCCGTGCCGCCCCAGGGCGGCCGCTGACAGAACGGAGTTCCCGGTGAGCGACGCCAACTTCGAACGATTCGCCAAGTGCGCGGTCGAGGTCCTCTCGGTCGAGGCCTCGCAGGTCACGCCCGAGGCCCACTTCGGCGACGACCTCGACGCCGACAGCCTCGACCTGGTCGAGTTGGTCATGGCCCTGGAGGAGGAGTTCGACGTGAGCGTCGAGGAGTCGGAGCTCGAGGGCATCGAGACCATCGGCGCCGCCTTCGACCTCATCGTCGGCAAGCTCTGATGACCCGACGGCGCGTCGCCGTCACCGGGCTCGGGGTCGTCGCACCCTGCGGCATCGGTGTCGAGGCCTTCTGGGACGGCCTGAACGGCCCGGCCCCGGAAGGCGAGCGGCGCGTCCACGACTTCGATCCGAGCCCCTGGTTCGACAACCCCAAGGACGTCCGGCGCACCGACCGCTGTACCCAGTTCGCCATCGCCGCTGCCGACATGGCACTCGAGCAGGCGGGCGAACTCATCGCCGATCCCAGTCGCAGCGGCGTCTGGATCGGAACCGGCATCGGCGGCATCCAGACCCTCGAGGACCAGATCCAGATCCGCCTCGACCGCGGCGAGCGCCGGGTTTCCCCGTTCCTCGTCCCGATGATGATGGCGAACGCCCCCACTGCCGCCGTCTCGATGCGCCACGGCCTCCAGGGGCCGGCGGAGAACACCTGCACAGCCTGCGCCGCCGGCACACACGCCGTCGCCAACGCCGCCCGGCTGGTGGCCTCCGGCCGCTGCGACGTGATGGTCGCCGGAGGCAGCGAGGCGGCGTTCGTCCCGACCGCCCTCGCCGGGTTCAGAAACATGACCGCCTTCTCCTCGGCGGGCGTCTCCCGACCATTCGACGCCGAACGCGACGGATTCGTCATGGGCGAGGGTGCCGGCATCCTGGTCCTCGAGGACTGGGACACCGCCACGGCACGCGGCGCCACGATCATCGCCGAGGTGCTGGGCGGTGCCAGCACCGCCGACGCCCACCACATCACCGCTCCCTCCCCGGAGGGCGTGGGGGCCATCTCCTGCATGGAGCTCGCCATGGAAGAGGCCGGCGTGACCGCCAACCAGGTCGGCCACATCAACGCCCACGGCACCTCCACCCCGCTCAACGACATGGCCGAGGCCCGGGCCATGGCCAAGGTCTTCGGAACGCCGGGACCGCTGGTCACCTCGACCAAGGGCATCACCGGCCACGCCCTCGGCGCCGCCGGTGCCCTCGAGGCGGTGGCCTTGGCGCTGTCCCTCCAGAAGGGCCTGATCCCGCCGACGTCCGGCTACGCCACACCGGATCCGGAGATGCCCCCCATCAACCTCGTGACCGGCGAGGCGGCGTCGTGGGAGCCGACCGTGGCGCTCTCGAACTCGTTCGGGTTCGGTGGCCACAACGGCACGATCGTGATGGGCCCCGCCCGGGCCTGACCCGGGATCGCGCCGGTCAGGCCGCGTCGGCGAACACGAAGAGCAGGTCGCACTCGCAGGCCAGTTCCCCGTCCACCGAGGCCTGGCCAGACCCGCGCCCCGCCCGGGCCGAGACCCGCCCCAGGTCGACCTTCAGGTCCAGGCGGTCGCCGGGGAGCACCTGACGACGAAAGCGCACCTTGTCGATGCCGCCGAAGAGCGCCAGCCGACCAGCAAAGGCCGGGTCACTGAGGAGGGCGTAGGCGCCGAGTTGGGCGATGGACTCGCACTGGAGGACCCCGGGAAGTGTCGGCCGCCCGGGGAAGTGTCCGGCGAAGAAGTCCTCGTCGCCGGTGAGTTGCCAGTAGCCCGAGGCCGCCCTGCCCGCGTCGAGATCCGTGACGGCGGTCAGCAGCAGGAACGGCGGCCGATGGGGGATGACCGCCGACGGCTCGGGCAGGTCCTCGGGCGTCATCCGAACACCAGCGATCCAGGCACCGGAGGCGATCCAGGCACCGGAGAGTCGGGGAGCAGGGGACGCGAGCAGACGGCGGCGCAGACCCGGGAGCCGGATCGACGCCGCCGCACCGCCTGCGGGTTCAGTAGGCGGCGGGCTCCTCGTGGGCGGCGGGCTCCTCGTGGGCGGCGGGCTCCTCGGCGCCCCCGCCGGCGGCGACGGCGTTCTTGAGCTTGGCGCCGGCCTTGATCTTCACGGCGGCCTTGGCCGGCACGTGGATCGGGGCCCCGGTCTGCGGGTTGCGGGCCATCCGGGCCGCCCGGATGGTGTGCTCGAAGGAGAGCCACCCGGGGATCGAGACCTTCCCGCCGCCGGCGACCTCGCCGGCCACGACGTCGCAGAAGGCGTCCAGGCAGGCACCCGCGTCCTTGTTCGACACCCCTGCCGCCTCCGCGACTGCAGCAGTCAGTTCGCTCTTGTTCATCGACCTGCTCCCTTCCTGGGACTCTCCGTGCCGTCGGCGGACCCGCCAGCACACGTGGTCAAATCACATCCGACTCGCTTTTGGGCTCCATGTCAAGTATTTCCCATCTGAGAAACCAACCGTTTTGGGCTTCTGGGGCATTCCGTCGAGGCCCGGTCGAATTACATGCGCTGAGACGAGCCCCCGGGGGCGCCTCAGCCGACGTCGAGGGCGGCCCGGAAGCCCGCCACCAACCCCGCCACGCCGGCCGGCCCGGCGCCGTCGACCATCCGTTGGACGACGGCGGAGCCGACCACGACCCCGTCGCCTGCCGCCGCCGCCTCGACCGCCTGGCCAGGCGTCCCGACGCCCACGCCGACCAGCACCGGCAGGTCGGTGACCTGCTTGAGTCGGGCGGCGATCACCGAGGCGCTCGCCGCCAACTCGTCCCGCACGCCGGTCACGCCCAGCAGCCCCACGCCGTAGACGAACCCGCGGGAACGCTCGCAGACCCTGCGCAGCCGGTCGTCGTCGCCGGTCGGCGCCGCCAGCAGGATGGTCTCGACCCCGGCCGCGTCGGCCGCTTCCGCCCACGGACAGGTCTCCTCGAGCGGCAGGTCCGGGAGGATGCACCCCGACACCCCGGCATCGGCCAGCGAGGCGGCGAACCGCTCGAGTCCCGTCCTGAAGGCGATGTTGTAATAGGTCATCACCGCCAGGGGCGCCCCGGCGTCGAGCCCGCGCAGCCCGTCCAGGATCCCCGTGGGCGTGGCCCCCGAAGCCAATGCACGGTCGTTGGCCGCCTGGATGGTGGGGCCATCCATCACCGGGTCCGAGAAGGGGATCCCGACCTCGACGGCGTCAGCGCCGGCGTCGGCCACGGCCCGGAGGGTGTCGGTCCAGTCGTCACCGAGGCCGCCCGTCACGTAGACCACCAGCGACTTGCCGCCGGCGTCCCGCCGGGCCCGCAGGGCCGCCTCCACCGATCCGGGAGCCATCACACCTCCCCTCCCCCGTCGGCCGGGCGCAGCACGTCCATCATCTGGGCGACGTCCTTGTCGCCCCGGCCCGAGAGGTTGAGTAGTACCGACCGGCCCGCCAACTCGCCACGCGCCCGGGACACCCAGGCCAGGGCGTGGGCAGGCTCGAGGGCCGGGATGATGCCCTCGGTGCGGCTCAGCAACTGGAATGCCTCCACGACCTCCGCGTCGGTGACCGCCTCGTAGCGGGCCCGACCCGAGGCGGCCAGGTAGCTGTGCTCGGGCCCGACGCCCGGATAGTCGAGGCCGGCGCTGATCGACTCGGCCTCCAGCACCTGGCCGAACTCGTCCTGCATCAGGTACGACTCCATGCCGTGGACGACCCCGGGAACGCCTCGACCCACAGCGGCGCCGCCGGCCGGTTCGACGCCAACCAGCTCGGTGTCCGCGTCGACGAAACCCGAGAAGATCCCGATTGCGTTGGAGCCGCCGCCGACGCAGGCCGTGACCACGTCCGGCGGGGCGCCGAGCAGCGCCTCGCTCTGTTCCCGGGCCTCGCGGCCCAGCACCTCGTGGAAGGTGCGGACCATCCACGGGTACGGGTGCGGCCCCATCACCGAACCTAGGCAGTAGTGCGAGCCCTCGACGGTGGCCACCCAGTCGCGCATGGCCTCGTTGACCGCGTCCTTGAGCGTGCGGCTGCCACTCAGCGCCGACCTCACCTCGGCGCCCAGCAGTTGCATCCGGAAGACGTTGAGTTCCTGGCGGTGGATGTAGACCTCGCCCATGTAGACGCAGCACTCCATGTCGAGGAGGGCGGCGGCCGTGGCGGTGGCGACGCCGTGCTGGCCGGCGCCGGTCTCGGCGACGAGGCGGGTCTTGCCCATCCGCTGGGCCAGCAGGGCCTGACCCAGCACGTTGTTGATCTTGTGGGACCCGGTGTGGTTGAGGTCCTCGCGCTTGAGGAGCAGACGGCAGCCCAGTTGCTCGGACAGGTTGGCGCACTCGGTCAGGGGCGACGGCCGTCCCGCGTAGTCGCGCAGGAGGTCGTCGAGGTCGGTGCGGAACGCCGGATCGGCCCAGGCCTCCCGGAAGGCCGCCTCGAGGTCCTCGCAGGCGGGCACCAGCGTCTCGGGGACGTAGCGGCCGCCAAACTGCCCGAAGCGGCCATCGGGCGTCGGCTCAGCGAGCCCCACGGCTCCCCTCCCCCTCTGTCTCGCAGGTCAGTCCCACCGGTGCTCCTCCCAGTCGAAGGGGCGGCGCCCGCCACCCTCGTAGTCCTCGAACGTCACCGAGTGTGCCGCCTCGAGGAAGGCGCGCAGCAGTCGGGGATCCTTGCGCCCCGGCGACGCCTCGACCCCGCTCGCCACGTCGACCCCGAAGGGCCGGACCCGCTCGATGGCCCCGGCCACGTTGTCGGGGTCCAGGCCGCCGGCCAGGAGCATCGGGCGGTTGCTGGGTGCCCCCTCGGCCAGAGACCAGTCGAAGACGGTCCCCGATCCCGGCGTCGGCGAGTCCAGCAGGAGCAGGTCGGCACCGAAGTCGTCGATGCGCCGAAGGTCGGGTGACCCGGCGGGAAGCGCCCGGATCGTGACAGGCACCCGGTCGGCGATCCAACGGCAGGCGTCGGGTGACTCGTTGCCGTGCAACTGGGCCGCACGCAGGCCGATGCCGTTGACGGTCTGGACCACCTTGTCGCGCCCCTGGTCCCGGAACACCCCGACGGTCATCACCTCCGGAGGCAGCTGGCGCACGATGTCCCGGACGGCCTGGGCCGCAACCTGGCGGATGGAGGGAGCGAAGATGAACCCCACGGCGTCCGCCCCGAGGGCCGTGGCGAGGAGGGCGTCCTCCTGGCTCGTGATGCCGCAGATCTTGACGAACACGCTGCGACGCTACCCTCGGTCGGCCGGTGCGGCGGGGGCAGTGCGTAGGCCGGCCACGGCTGCCGCGCGGTCGTCAGCGGTCACCACCGACTCCCCGACCAGGACCGCGTCGTAGCCAGCAGCCGCCAGGCGTCGGACGTCGTCCGGCCCGGTGATCCCCGACTCGGCGACCGAGGGAACCCCGTCCGGGATGGCCGCGGCCACGCGAACCGCACGATCGGAGTCGACCGCGAAGGTGACGAGGTCGCGCTGGTTGACCCCGACCAGGTCGACCTCGACCGCGAGGGCCCGCTCGAGCTCGGCCTCGTCGTGGACCTCGAGCAGCACATCCAGACCGACCTCGTGGGCCAGCACGGCGAAGTCGGCGAGCTCGCTGTCGTCGAGGGCGGCGGCGATGAGGAGCACGGCATCGGCACCCATGATGCGGGCGTCGCAGACGTCGCGTGCGTCGACGGTGAAGTCCTTGCGGAGGACCGGGACGTCGACGGCGGCACGGGCCGACGCCAGGTCGGCGGGCGAGCCGCCGAAGGCCTCGGCGTCGGTCAACACCGACAGGCAGGCTGCACCACCGGCCACGTAGTGGGCCGCGGTCGCCGCCGGGTCGAGGTCGGCTGCCAGGTCTCCCTTGGAGGGCGAGCGGCGCTTCACCTCGGCGATGACCGCCACTTCACCCTCGGGACGACCGGCGATCGCGGCGGCGAAGCCGCGGGCGGGTGCCTCGCCGCGTGCCAGACCGAGGACCTCCTCCAGCCGGCGGGAGTCCTCGGCGGCCGCGGCGCGGTGCGCATCGAGGATCCGGTCGAGGTAGGTGGCCACGGGCCGAGGCTACCCAGCCGCCGGCGACCGACAGCCGGGGGTTTCGGGGATCAGACCGGGGTGAGGTGCACGACAACCGGACCGGCGGGCCCCTCGACCTCGGCAACGTCGACATCGGCGGCCGCGCGTCGCCTCCAGCCGAGGGCGACGAATCCGTCACCGAGCGTCGCGACGCTGGTCAGGTGGCCGATCTCGTCGCCGCCGGCGGAGATGGCGTCGCCGGCCGCCGGTCT
>LULL01000463.1_pt1 | contig 11334 bp, 7 predicted proteins | sample 728161 | NCBI WGS metagenome assembly LULL01 (sample SAMN03860290, study PRJNA289734) | marine metagenome | biome: seawater column; feature: ocean; material: water; isolation source: Red Sea water column Station 149 - depth 500m | place: Saudi Arabia: Red Sea | collected 2011-10-15 | depth 500 m
CTCGGGGTGTACGGCGGCTTCCTGGCGGTCGTGCTGCTGGGCGAGAACCGGCTCGGGGTCATCCAGTCGGGCCTCGTCGTCCTGATCCTGGCGGGCCTGCTCCTGGTGCTGCACCGGGCGTTCGCCGGCCTCGTGCCCCGCTCGGCTGGGGACGGTGGGTCGCTGTCCTGCCACCCGTACCTCGTCGGGGCGGTCATCGCGGTTCTGGCCGGAATCGGCATCGACGTGTTCGTCAACCTCGGGGCGTTCCAGGACGCCGACCGGGCGCTACAGGTGCTGCTCGTGGTCGGCCTGGTGGTCGGTTCGGTCGTGGCGGTCGCACGTGCGTCCGTCGCCGTCCGGGACGCCCCCCGACTGGAGGGCATCCCGCTCTGGCGCCAGCACGTGGCGATCAGCGCGCCGGCCGGCGTGCTGGCCGTCCTCGTCGTGGTCGGCCTGCTTGCGCAGGGGGAGATGCGCGACAACCTGGGCGGCACCCTCCAGGTCCTGGTGGTCGCCGTGGCGCTGGGTCTCGGCGTGGACCTCCTCCGGCGCTTCGTCGGGACGTTGTCCGGCGGCGAGGACGCCACGGAGCCCCGGCGCCTGCCGGGGGCGGTGGCTGTCGGCGTCGCTGTCGCCGTGGCCGTCGTGGTGCTGACCGGCCTCGTCATCGACGGCCCGGTCGCTGCGGAGGTCGACGGCCTGAAGTTGGCGCTCGTGGTCCTGGTGGGCGCCCTCGTCTTCGAGACCCTGCGGCGGGGCTACGGCGAGGAGGCTGCGCCGCCCGGAGGCTGGTCGCCCGCGGCCATGGCACGGGGGTTCCCGGCGTTGACCACGGCTGTCGCCGCCTCGGTCACGGGCGGGATCGTGGCGCTGCTCCTCAAGGGCCCGCTGGCTGGCGCCACGAGCACGATCGTCGCCCGCAGCCAGGAGATCAGCCTCTACCAGAGCACGATCTGGTTCCGGGACCACCTCGAGCGGTACGTCCTGCTGCCCCTGCGGGACGCCTTCGTGACGATCCCGTGGGTGGCCGCCGTGCTGCTGCTGTTCACGATCGGCTGGTTCGTCAACGGCAGGCGCCTGGCCGTCCTGGCGTCCGGCTTCTTCGCCTTCATCGCCATGAGCGGCTTCTGGGCGCCGGCCATGTTCAGCCTCTACCAGCTCACGTTCGCCGTCTTCTTCGCCGCCTCGATCGGCGTGCCGTTCGGCATCTGGGCGGCGGCGTCGGACCGTCGCAACTCGGTCGTGCAGGTGTTCCTCGACGCCTTCCAGACCTTCCCGTCGTTCGTCTACCTGCTGCCGGCGATCATGTTCTTCTCGGTGTCGGACACGGCGGTCATCTTCGCCGTGGTCATGTCCGTCGGCGTACCGGCGATCCGCTACACGATCTTCGGCGTCCGCAACATCCCGCACCACCTGGTCGAGGCGGCCACCATGTCGGGCTGCACCAAGCGCCAGACGCTCTGGAAGGTGAAGGTGCCCCTGGCGGTGCCGGAGATCATGCTCGGCATCAACCAGACCATCATGTTCGGCCTCTTCATGGTGATGATCGGCGGCCTCATCAAGACGGGTGGCCTCGCCCGCGAACTGATCGAGGCGCAGCCCAACGTCGACTCCGGTCGGGCGATCGTCGCCGGCATATGCGTGGCCGCCATCGGCATGGCCGTCGACCTGATCATCTCGGAGTGGGCCGACAAGCGCAAGAAGCAGCTGGGCCTCATCGAGGCCTGACCCCCGGGCGATCGGGGGACGGGCTTCCGATCACCTGCTCCTGTGGAGAGTTCAGGCGCGGACGCGTTCCTTGTCCGGGTCGTAGTGCGGGAACCGTACGACGGTGGCGGGGAGGCGCTTCTGGTGGCCGTCCATCTTGCCGACCTCGAGTTCGGTGCCGATCTCGCTGTGGCCCACGGCCACGCGGGCGAGGGCGATGCTGCGGCCGAGGGTCGGTGAGCGCACGCCACTGGTGACGGTGCCGACCTGGTTGCGACCCACGAAGATGCCGTCGCCGTTGCCGGCCACCTCGTCGCCGGCCAGCTCGAGGCCGACGAGGGTTCGCTGCGGGCTGGCCTTGCGCTCGAGCAGGGCGTCCCGGCCGATGAAGTCGTCCTCCTTGGTCTTGAGGGGGACGGTGAAGCCGATGCCGGCCTCGAAGGGGTCGGTCTGGTCGCAGAACTCGTAGCCGGCGAAGATGAGGCCGGCCTCGATGCGCAGCATGTCGAGGGCCTCGAGGCCCATCGGCACCATCCCCTTGGGGCCGCCGGCGGAGAAGATGGCGTCCCAGACGGCGGGGGCGTCGTCGGGGTGGCAGAACACCTCGAAGCCGAGTTCGCCGGTGTAGCCGGTGCGGGAGACGACCAATGGAATCCCCTGGTCGTCGCCGATGCGGGCGATGGTGAGCCGGAACCAGCCCAGTTCTTCGATGGTGGGCTGGTCGGGCCGGGTCCACACGACCTCGCTGAGGATCTCCCGGCTGAGCGGACCCTGCACCTGGAGGTTGTGGAGTTGGTCGGTGGAGCTCCGGACGAAGGCCTCGAGGCCCCGTTCCTGGGCCTGGGTGCGCAGCCACTGGCCGCTGGAGTCGCAGCCGCCGATCCAACGGAAGTTGTCCTGGCCGAGGCGGAACACCGTTCCGTCGTCGATCATGCCGCCGGTGTCGTAGCACATGGCCGTGTAGACGACCTGCCCGACGGCCAGCTTGCGGATGTTGCGGGTGACGCAGGTCTGGAGCAGCAGTTCGGCGTCGGGCCCGACGACCTCGTACTTGCGCAGCGGCGAGAGGTCGATGGCGGCGGCCTTCTGCCGGCACGCCCAGTACTCCTCGAGGGCACCGTGCTGCGTGTAGGAGTTGGCGAGCCAGTAGCCGGCGTACTCGGTGAAGTTCCGGGTGTGCTCGGCGGCCCGTGCGTGGAAGCCGGTCTCCTTGGTCAGCTCGGGTTCGGCATCGGTGCTCATTCGGAAGGCCGTCGCTTTCTTGAAGGTGTTGGTCGCCGGATAGGTGCGGACGTGGATGTCGGTGGGCTGCCAGCCGTTGGCGGCATCGATGTCGCAGGGGCACGCCGAGGACACGCACACCAGGTCGGTGAGCGCACGCAGCAGGACGTAGTCGCCGGGCCGCGACCAGGGCTCTTCGAAGAAGAGTTGGTTGTCGGCGTCGAGGTTGGTGTTGTAGAAGAAGTTGATGGCCTCCCAGCCCTTGCGGGGGGCGACGCCGTAGGGCGTCAGGGCGCGGTTGAAGTTGTCGCTGCAGTTGACGTGGCCGGGGTAGCCCATCTCCTCGTAGTAGCGGGAGTTGCAGGCGGTGTTGAAGGTGTCGTGGCGGCCGACGGTGTCCTGGACCACCTCGACCAGCGGCTGGCCGCCGGCGTCGAAGAACTTGGAGAAGAGGCCCGGTGCCGGGTAGCTGCTGCCCATGAGCGTGCGGGTCATGGTGGCGTCGAGGGAGCGTTCGACGCCGGCCTCGAGGTCGGCGGCGGGGAACGCCTGGAAGTCGGAGCACTCGCGGCCCTCGACGTCGATGACCTGGATGAACTCGCCGGCGGCGACCGTGTAGGCGGCGGCGGTGGCCGCCGGGATGCGGAAGTCCTGGTCCTGGTCGGCCAGCGGGTCGGGGAGGACCTCCTGGCCGGGCTCGGGCAGACGGGCCCGGTGGACCCAGGCGATGACGTCGGTGGGCGGGTCCTGCTCGTGGGGGGCCATCCGGGGGTTGCCGGGGACGCCGACCACGCAGACGAGTGGGGACTGGGCAGTGACGCTGGCGGCCTCTCCGGCGGGGGAGTCGGTGGCGAAGAGGTGGACGGCCTCGGCGGCGCCGAGGTCGATGCCCTGGTCGGCGAGGGCGGCGGCGACGCGGGCGGCTCCGTCGCCGCCGGCGGCGAGGATGGCGGCGATGCCCGAGGCCGGTGCGCCGTGTTCGACGCCGAGCAGTCCGGTGTGGCAGGCGCCGGCCCGGTCGAAGGCGGCGACCTCGACGGGCTGGCAGCCCTCGGGGTCGATGACCTGGAGTTCGTCGCCGGCCTCGAGGAGGAGGGCGGTGACGGCGCCGCCCTTGACGCGGTAGCGCTCGGTGCCGGGGGCGATGTCGGCCAGTCCGGGGATGCGCAGGCGGGGCCCGGAATCAGTCGTCACGGTCGTCATGAGTGGTGGCCTTCCCCCCGGGTCACGCGCTGGTGGGTGGATTCTTGCACTGGAAACGCCTTCTGACCAGCAGAAACGAGGGGGATCGCCCCTGCTCCGGGTGGTTCTCGCGTCCGGGTGAAATTTTCACTGGCAGTGAGTGTAGTTGATGTATATGATAGCCCGGTGACCCCGGACACACCGCGGGCCACCGGTACCGGAACCAACCACGCACACACCAGGGGGAGACATGGCCACCGACATCGAACGCTTCATGGAGACAGAGGGACGCCAGGAGCAGGTCGCCGAGGTCCAGCGCCAGATCGAGGCCGAGGGCATCCAGTACCTCTACTGCCAGTTCGTGTCCGTCACCGGACGCATCATGGGCAAGGGCATTCCGGCCAAGCACTTCGGCACCATCGCCAACAAGGGCTTCCAGCTCGTCTACGGCTCCACCGCCAACCTCTTCATCGACCGCCACGGTAACTACATCGGCTACGGCCCCGAGGCCCGCGAGCTCGTGGGCGTCGCCGAGCCGGAGACCTTCTGCCGGCTCCCCTGGGACCCCAAGACCGCCCGGGTCTTCTGCACCCTGTTCCGCGGCCGTGAGGAGGAGGTCGACCCCGGCGCGTTCCTCACCTCCGACTGCCGCGGCAACCTCCAGCGCATCCACAAGGAGTTCGAGGACAAGTGGGGACTCCACCTCCGGGCCGGCACCGAGCCGGAGATGATGTGGCTCAAGGCCGACGAGAACGGCAAGCCCACCGTCGAGGGCTTGACCAAGCCCAACTGCTACCACATCGACCAGTTCGCCGAACTGCAGCCGCTCATCCACAAGGTCGTCGAGTACGGCGAGGCCATGGGCCTCGACATGATCCAGGGCGACCACGAGGACGCCCCCGGCCAGCTCGAGCTGAACTTCAACTTCGACCGGGCCGAACTCACCGCCGACCGGCTCACCACCTACCGGCAGATCTGCAAGCAGGTCGGCCGCGAGATGGGTGCCTTCCCGTGCTTCATGCCGAAGCCGTTCATGAACGTGTCGGCCAACGGCTGCCACCACAACATCTCCCTCTGGACCGGCGAGCCGGATGAGGGCGGCGAGAACAAGTTCATGCCCGAGGGCGACAACCCGCAGATTCCCGGCGAGGTCGGCATGAAGGCCATCGGCGGCATCATGGAGCACCTCAGGGCCCTGACCTGCCTGGGCTCGCCGACGGTCAACTCGTACCGCCGCCTCTGGGACACCGGCTTCTGGGCGCCCGTCTTCGCCGACTGGGGCTTCCAGAACCGCACCACCGCCCTGCGCATCTCGGCCCCCGGCCGCTTCGAGTACCGCTCCGTCGACTCGGCGGTCAACCCGTACCTGTCGTTCGCCGGCCTCCTCAAGGCCATGGACGACGGCCTCGAGCGCAACCTCGACCCGGGCCCGCCCGAGGAGCGCAACATCTACGAGGCCATGGACGCCGGCAAGGACGTACAGAAGATCCCGATGTCGCTGGGTGAGGCACTCGACGCCCTCCGCGCCGACGAGGTCGTCAAGAGCGCCCTGCCGGGCGAGATGTTCATGGTGTTCGAGCACTACAAGCGCGACGAGTGGGAGCGCTTCAACTGGACCGTCACCGACTGGGACGTCGAGGAGTACCTCGACATTCTGCCGTAGGGCCAGTTCCCGGGAGCCTGTTTCGGGCCCTGACCACAGCCATACGGAACAGACCACAGAGCGATACGAGAGATCAGGAGACTCCTATGTGCGGCATCGCCGGCATCATCCATCGTGACGGTTCGGCTGACATTGGCGCCGAGTTGACCGCGATGCTCCAGTCCATGAAGCACCGGGGTCCCGACTCGACCGGCTACGCCCTCTACGGGCAGCCGGACGACCTCGTGACCATCCGGTTCATGCTCGCCGAGCCCAAGGAGTACGGCGGCTTCGGCGTCGAGGAGAAGCTCGAGCGCAGCCGCGCCGAGGTCGAGTCCCGCCTCGCCAAGATCGGCGCCGACCTGGCGACGATCAACAGCGACACCGGCTACGCCTTCCGGGCCACCGTCCGCTACGACGGCGACCTCAAGCCGCTGGCCGACTACCTCGAGGACGTGTCCGGCTGCGAGGTCCTCTCGCTCGGCAACTCGCTCGAGATCGTCAAGGACCTCGGCGACGCCGACACCGTCATGGACCAGTACAACCTCGACGGCATCCGCGGCACGCACGGCATCGGCCACGTCCGCATGGCCACCGAGTCCGACGTCGACCTGGCCAGCGCCCACCCCTACTGGGCGTACCCCTTCGCCGACGTGGCGGTGGTCCACAACGGCCAGCTCACCAACTACCACCTGTGGCGGCGCCGCCTCGAGCGGGCCGGCCACCGGTTCCAGTCCGAGTGCGACTCCGAGATCATCGCCGTGTACCTGGCCGAGAAGCTCGAGAGCGGCATGGACCTCAACACGGCCATGAAGTACAGCCTCGACGACTTCGACGGCGTCTTCACCTACCTCGTCGCCACGAGCAACGAGCTGGGGATCGCCAAGGACGAGATGGCCGCCAAGCCGCTCGTGCTGTTCGAAAGCGACGACCTGGTGGCCATGGCCTCCGAGGAGATCGCCATCCGCGCCCTGGTCGGCCGCGAGGTCGACACCAGGGATCCCTTCGAGCGGGAGGTGCTCACGTGGCAGGTCTGACCAAGAGCGGCGTCGTCTACGACGCTCGGGGGCTCGTCGAGCCGGATCCCGAGCCGCCGATGACGGCCCAGATCGACGGCGACTCCGCCGTGATCGACGCCACCGACCTGTCGACCCGCAAGATCAACCTCGAGCTCAAGCGCATCGTCTACGACGAGGGCGTCAACAACGTCACCATCGTGAACCCCGGCTCCAAGCACTCGCTGGGCGTCGGGATCCTCAAGCGCTGCAACATCACCTTCGAGGGCAGCCCCGGCTGGTACGCCTGCGGCCTGATCGACGGCCCCGAGGTCCAGATCAACGGCCGTGTCGGCTGGTCGCTGGGGGAGAACATGATGTCCGGCTCCGTCGTGGTCGAGGGCCCCTCCGGCTCCCTGACCGGCGCCGCCCTGCGCGGCGGCGACCTGGTCATCAAGGGCAACGTCGGCGCCCGGACCGGCATCGACCAGAAGGGCGGCACGATCATCGCCACCGGCAGCGCCGGCATCAACACCGGCTTCATGATGCAGCGTGGTCGCCAGATCATCTGCGGCGACGTCAACGACGGCCTGGGCGACTCCATGTACGACGGCATCATCTACGTCGGCGGCAAGATCGCCTCGCTCGGCGTCGACTGCGTGCCCGGCGAGATGGACGACTCCGACGTCGAGTTCATCAACCGGAAGTTCGAGATCTACGGACTCGGTACCCCGCCCGAGCTCAAGAAGTTCGTGTGCGGCAAGGTGCTCCACAACTACGACTCGCTCGAGCCCTCCGAGCGCAAGCTCGTCCTCTAGGAGGAAGCAGACATGCCAGAGGCAAACGACATCAAGGGCGTCGACGTCCAGATCGACACCAACCGCCCGACCGACGTGATCGGCAAGAGCAAGATCTTCACACCGGAGGTCATCAACGACATCCACGTGAAGGCCGAGCTGGGCCGCTACCGGATGCGGGGGTTCTCGATCTTCAAGAAGATCCCGCACTGGGACGAGCTGGTCTTCCTGCCCGGCACCCTGACCCGGTTCGTGATCGAGGGCTACCGCGAGAAGTGCGAGACCAGGACGGTGCTCGGCGCCCGGTTCGCCGCGAAGCCCCTCGAACTCGACATCCCCGTCTACATCACCGGCATGAGCTTCGGTGCGCTCTCCATCGAGGCCAAGATGGCCCTCGCCAAGGGCGCCTCGATGGCCGGCACGGCGACCTGCTCGGGCGAGGGCGGCATGATCCCGCCGGAGCGGGACCTGTCGACCAAGTGGTTCTACCAGGTCATCCAGAGCCGCTACGGCTTCAACCCGCACCACCTGATGCTGGCCGACGCCGTCGAGTTCTTCATCGGCCAGGGCTGCAAGGTCGGCCTCGGCGGCCACCTCATGGGCCAGAAGGTCACCGAGCAGGTGGCCGAGATGCGCTCGCTGCCCGCCGGCATCGACCAGCGCTCACCGGCCCGCCACCCCGACTGGATCGGCCCCGACGACCTGTCGCTCAAGATCCAGGAGATCCGGGAGGCCACCAACTACCAGATCCCGATCCAGCTCAAGCTGGGTTCGTCGCGGGTCTACGACGACGTGCGCATGGCGGCCAAGTGCGGCCCCGACACCATCTACCTGGACGGTGCCGAGGGCGGCACGGGCGCCGGCCCGCACCTCGCCACCGAGGAGACGGGCATCCCGCTGATGGCCGCCATCCCCGAGGCCCGACGGGCCCTCGAGGACGTCGGCCTGGCCGACGAGGTCGACCTCGTCGTCGCCGGCGGCATCCGCAACGGTGGCGACGTCGCCAAGTGCCTGGCGCTGGGCGCCAAGGCCGTGGCGCTCGGCACCGCCGCACTGATGGCCCTCAACTGCAACAAGCACATCGAGGGCGTCACCGACTACGAGGGCACCATCGGCGTGCCGGCCGGCGAGTGCTACCACTGCCACACCGGCCGCTGCCCGGTGGGCGTGGCCACCCAGGACGTCGAGCTGCGCCAGCGCCTCGACGTCGACGAGGCGGCCCTGCGGGTCTACAACTACCTCCACACGCTCACGATGGAGGTCCAGCTGCTGGCCCGTGCCTGCGGCAAGACCGACATCCACAGCCTGGAGCCCGAGGACCTGGCGGCCCTCACCCACGAGGCCGCCGCCATGGCCAAGGTGCCGCTGGCCGGCACGACGTACATCCCGGGCGTCAGCGAGGAGCGGGCGCTGCAGGAGATGAAGGACCTGATGGCCAAGGGCATCGCCCAGGCCGGGAACTAGGAGGCTGCGATGAAGTCAATTGCGATCGATGCCGAGGTTCTCGCCGGCAAGCGTTTCGAGTACCAGGAGGACATGTCCCTGGTCGAGGACCTCGACCTGATGGAGCTCACCCCCGGCAAGGACCTGAACTGGTTGGAGGACATCCACCTCCTCGAGGAGGACGACACGCCCGCCGTGTTCGACCGCAACTCGAACTCGTTCATCAAGATCTACTTCGACATCCCGGAGGGTCGCGAGGACGAGATCGCCCGCAAGGTCCTGATGAAGCACCTCATCTCGGGCAACTCCTACGGCATCCAGCTCAAGGAGATCCACTGCAAGTACCACCAGGTCGAGCTCGGTCCCTGGGTGGCCGACTCGAAGTCGGTGGGCGACAACTGGACCCCCCCGGTGCTCGAGGGCTGGGAGCCCCCAGCGCACTAGGGCACGGCCCGATGCACGAGTCGTGAACGCCCCGCCGGCCCTTCGGGTTGGCGGGGTGCTTTGCACACAACCCGAAGTTCCGAAACACGTAGCCCAGACCCTGGCAACAGGGCATCCACCAAGGGAGGCTCACCCGTGAGCGTCGAAGTTCCCGAGTCCGTGCGCTACTGCATCATCGGCGCCGGCATCCACGGCCTGTCGACGGCCTGGCACCTGGCCCGCGAGCTCAAGGCCCGCGGCACGGGCGACGGCAGCGACATCCTCGTCCTCGAGAAGTCACACGCCGGCGCCGGTCCGTCGGGCATCGCCTGCGGCGTCGTCCGCAACAACTACTTCCAGCCCGCCATGCGCGAGCTGATGGCCCACTCGGTGTCGGTGTGGGAGTCGGACCCGGAGGCCTTCGAGTACCACCCGGTCGGCTACCTGCAGATCTCCTACGAGGAGATGCGGTCCGACGTGGCGACGATCGCCACCCAGCAGGAGGCCATCGGCTACGAGTCGGTCTTCATCGAGGGTGAGCAGGAGACCCACGACTACATGAAGGGCATCTTCGACGACTGGCGGTGCACTGGCGTCACGAGCGTGCTCCATGAGAAGAAGGGCGGCTACGCCCACAACATGGCGACCGTCGAGGCGCTGCTGGCCAAGGCGCAGGCGGAGGGCGTCAACGTGGTGACCGACACGATCGTCACCGAGCTGGCCGTCAACGGTGGTGCGGTCACACACGTGGTGACCAACCGTGGTGACGCTATCGCCGTCGACCACGTGGTCGCCGCCGCGGGCCCGTGGGTCCCCAAGCTCTGGGAGATGCTCGACCTCCCCGACACCACCGACATCCTCGTGAACGGTGAGGTCATCACGCAGCCGACCTGGAAGTTCTGGGCCCTCCAGGAGGGCACCCTCGACGTCGATCCCGGCTACCTGATGAACAACGCCGGCACGATGCCGCCGGTCGTCCACGTGGACGCCGACGCGCCGTTGTACGACGAGGAGGGCAACCTGCTGGTCGACGGCAAATGGGGCATCTACTACAAGCCCGACTTCAACTTCGGCGGCGTCCAGGGTGGCTACATGCCGTACCCGGTGGAGCGGCCGTGGCGCGATGTCGCCATCGACCCCTACGGCCCGGCCAGCCCCGACTTCGTGGTCGGCGAGGACTTCCGCGAGGTGTGGGCGTCGGCCCTGTCGCACTGCCAGGAGCGCTTCGAGGGCAAGGCCAGCCTCATGAGCCACGCCCCGTCCGGCGGCATCGGTGCCTTCACGCCCGACAGCTTCCCGGTCTTCGACACCTTCTGTGAGAACGTCTACGTGATCGCCGACTCGAACCACGGGTTCAAGATGATCGGCGTGGGCGCCCTCGTGGCCAAGGAACTGGTCGGCGACACCCAGGCGCTACTCGAGCCGTTCCGGTACTCCCGGTACGCCGAGGGTCGCCTGCACCCGATGAGCAACTCGCCCTACCCCTGGAGCTAGGGCACGGACGAGAGATCCACCCCCGACACGGCCCTCCCCGTGTCGCACTGATCGGAACCAGCGGTTCCGGTACCCCCGTCCCCCGGCTGTTTCGGCAGCCGGGGGACGTCCGGTTTTCAACCTGGCGCGTGGGCGAACAGGGCGCGGTCGAGGTCCGTCGGCCAGGTTTCGCCGAGGAGCCTGCCGGCGGCCAACTCTCCGAGGGTGGGCGCGCACTTGGCGGCGTAGCCGTTGCCGCCGAGCAGTGCGCTGACGCGGTCGGTGAGGCCGTCGATCACGGGGTGGCCGCTGGAGGTGTAGGTGGTGACGCACGGGACCGTTGACGTGGTGGTCACCTCGAGGCCGGGCAGCAGGTCCCGGAGCAGTTCCAGTTGGTGGCTGGCGACGTGCAGGTCGCCGTCGGACCGGAACCAGTCGCCGATCTGGGTCGCCGTGAGGTGCCTTCCCT
>LULL01000568.1_pt1 | contig 11291 bp, 7 predicted proteins | sample 728161 | NCBI WGS metagenome assembly LULL01 (sample SAMN03860290, study PRJNA289734) | marine metagenome | biome: seawater column; feature: ocean; material: water; isolation source: Red Sea water column Station 149 - depth 500m | place: Saudi Arabia: Red Sea | collected 2011-10-15 | depth 500 m
TTGCTTGGTTCCATAGGACCAGATTTGCTTGGTTCCATAGGACCAGATTTGCTTGGTTCTATAGGACCAGACTTTCCTTGCCTTACAGCGGCTATATCGGCCAAACAGTTCTCATAAGCCTGCTCAAATCCAGTAATATCCATATGAGTAAAGATTAATAAATCAAAAGTAAAATCAGCGAAACTAGCAAAGTATTCACTATCAAACTCAAAAGGATTAATAACTAAAATTCTATAAAAAGAAGTAGAAATGATTTTTTTAGCTACTTCAACTCCTGCAGACTCAATAGCATCATCAGAAACACGTAAACCTGCCGTATCAACCAAACTAAAAAAGTTTCCATTAATAAAAATATCCTCACTTAGATAATCTCGAGTTGTCCCTGCGGTATTTGAGACAAGTGCCCTATTACTATCTAAAAGAATATTAAACAATGTACTCTTACCTGAATTAGGAGGCCCAAATAAAGTAATCTCAGGCTTAATTAAATTATGCTTTTGATTTGAAACCTTATTGTGAAGTTTATAGATATCATTTTTTAATTGATTAAGTGACTCCTTAAATAAAAATTCATGCTGTTTCTCACCGATATCCTCAAGGAAATCAAAGCCAAACTCAACACAAGATCTATGTTTTAAATATGAATCATGTAAAGACCTAAAACTTTCTTGCAAGCTTCCACTTAGCAATGAAAAACCTTGATCTAAGGAAAAAATAGAATTTGCGTTAAGTAATAAATCCAAACCCTCTACCTGCGAAAGAGAAAGCTTGTTGTTTTGAAGTGCCCTATATGTAAATTCTCCAGGCTTAGCTCTTCTAAATTTTTTAAAATCACAAAAAATATCAATAATACGACGAATATTAATTTGATTACCATGGACTGATAACTCTAAAACATCTTCGCCGTTATAAGAATGTGGATTTTTATAGAAAGTAAGAACTAATTCATCAATTACACTATCACGCCAGGACATAGTACAAAAATAGGCATATCGAGGCTTAATCTCTAACAAATTAATATCAAATAGATCATTAATTCTATCTAAAAAATTATCCCCAGAAAGCCTTATAACAGCAATGGCAGTATTACCAATATCACCAGTACTGCAAGCTATTATATCATCAGTACTATTATAAATATCCATACATTAAGCTGTTTTTTTATAAACAAATAACTGTTGTAACATTCCTACAATTGTTGAAATTAAAATATACAAAGTCAGACCTGAAGGAAGATTGATCATAAACAATGAAAACATAACTGGCATTAACATCATGACCTTCTGTTGAGCTGGATCCATCGTTGTAGAAGGTGTTAATTTCATATTAAGAAACATGGCAAGACCCATCAGAACAGGGAGAATATAAAAAGGGTCTTTTTCACTTAAATCAGAAATCCAAAAATAAAAAGGCGCATCAACTAACTCAACTGAAGTAAAAAGGACCTTATAGAAAGCAAAAAATACTGGCATTTGCAATAACATCGGCAAACATCCCCCCAAGGGATTTGCACCGGCTTTCTTAAATAAAGCCATTGTCTCCTGCTGCACCTTCTGGGGATTATCTTTATATTTTTCTTTAATTTCCTTTAATTCGGGCTGAATTACTTGCATTTTTTTCATACTTTTAAATGATTTATACTGCAACGGAAAGGTAAGAAAACGAATTAAGATAGTTAAAACAATAATCGCAATACCATAGTTTTGAAAGAGTGAATAAAAGTATTGAAGCCCACGCAAAATTGGAACAGCAATGATTTCCCACATTCCAAAATCAACAGCCTTACTGAGATTATTTCCGGCTGAAATTAAATCATCATAGTTTTTCTTTATAAGTAAAACTTGGTAATTAAATTGTTGAACTGGCATAATAGTTGCCAATTGCAAGTTATTACCTTGAGTTTGCATCTTATAAAGTAAATTTTTATCTAAGATAAAGCCAAATAAATGGTAATTAAAATCTAACCCCACCCATTCAAGTTTAGATTCGATTTTTTCAATATCCTCATCACCAACTTGAATAATCTCTAAATCATTTCCATAGGCAACAAAAGAATTGTATTTTTGCCCATCATCCATCTCTTGCTCAGAAGAAGACAATAAAATACTAGGAACAAAATTTTGTTCACTCTTCAAATTAAATTCTAAAAAATTATCATCCTTAAGAATTATAGAACCAGTCAAATTATCTTCAGTATCAACAATCTCAACTTTAGAATCAGAAATTTTATTAAAAGAAAAATGTGCTTCTTTCTTTTTATTATTATCCAAAAGAATTACTTTGTTGAAATGTTGATCGAAAATATCATTAAGACTTAAATTAGAATTAGCTGAAGTTAAAGAAACAATACTCAGACTATTATCAATCTCCACAGCAACATTAGCGTTAGACAGCTTAATCTTTTCTTCTTTATATTTGGGTTTAAGTTTTTCTGGATTTACATTTTTAGCTTGAACCTTATCATCAGTCTTAGAAACATCACTCATATTAGTTTCAACATTTTGATTCGGTTTTGCTGAGTTTTCTCTATTACTTGTTGATACATCAACTGGTTGAGGACCGAAAAAATAATTCCATCCAAAAAGAATCAAACCCGATAAAACGACGGCTAAAATCGCATTCTTGTTATCTCTAGACTGCATTAAAAACTCCTAAATGACAGCAAATTACTTATCATAGTAATAATAAAATATCTATCTTTTGAAACCCTTTTTAATAGCTTCATTCATAGATTTATCTATCTTTGAAAAAATATAAGAATAATCATAAGAATAACGTTTTATGTTCTTCATATTTGGTGAAACCAAAATATCAAGATTCTTTCCTGAAATTTCCTCGGATTTTCTAAAGTATTCTCGTACTTTTCTCTTAAATAAATTCCGTTTGACAGCATTTCCAAATTTCTTTGAAACAGCTATACCAAGACGTGATCTTTGATCGTTAGTTTTTGTATAAAAAACCAAAACTTCGGAAACAAAAAAGCGACTTCCAAATCTAAGATTTTGAAAATCGCTTTTTAAAATAAGTCTATCTTTTTTTGTAAAAGTATTTCTAATTTTAAAAAATCCTTACTTGCTTCCAGTAGAAACAGAAAGACTTTTTCTTCCTTTAGATCTTCTTGCTTTAATTACATTCTTTCCGCCAGAAGAACTCATTCTTTTAAGAAAACCATGCTTTCTCAAACGTTTAACTTTTTTTGGTTGCCAAGTTCTTTTACTCATACGTATATCCTAATTACAATTAATTATTAAAATTCAGGACATATTAACTACATAATTTATGGCCCTGGGTCAAACAAAAAATGAAAATAAAATAGCTTATATTGAAAAATAAACAGCAACATGCTAGATAAGCTCAACACAAATTGAGAGGGCGAAATAAATGAATAATGATTTTCCTTTTAATCATTTTATAAATTTTGATAAATTCAATAATAACAATAACTTAGAAAGTAGTCACTTAGATAAATTATCTCAAAAAGAAGAAAAAATAACACCAAATGAGGGTACAAAGCTTAATAATTCTAAGCTATTACAGGATAATCAGTTTTCTCAGGATGAATTACAATCAATCTGCGAAGAAGTTTTAGAAGGATTAAAGCAAAACATAAGTCCTCAAAAATACGCTGCTTTTTTCCAAAATACCTTCACATTAACATCCATAACAGATAACAAGATAATATTTTCTGTTACGACTAACTTTATAAAAAAAATGATAGTTAATCATTATTTAGAAGAAATACAAGAAATTCTATTTCAATTAATGGGTACAAAGTATCATGTCGAAATTACAGTAATAAATACAAAAAACTCACTACAGAAAATCCAAAAAGATCTGGAAGAAGATATTTTAAAAGAAGAAGTCAAAAAAGCTCCTAAGTCTGAAAATTTGGAAAAGATGTCCTTTAAATTAGATAACTTCAATTCTAAAAACGAAATAAAAGATGAAATTGAAAGTGCTGTAATACAACATACGACAAGCAATCTAAACAATAGAAAGTTTGATAGAAGTAAAAAATTTGATAATTTTATAGTTGGTCCATCCAATAATATGGCGTACGCCTTTAGTTTAGCTGTTGCTAAGGATCCTGGAAAGGTCTACCCACAACTCTATATCCATGGTAATTCCGGACTGGGTAAAACTCACCTTCTTCATGCTTTATGTAATCATGTAAGTGAAAATAAACCCTACCTAAGAATCTGCTTCACTAACGCAAATGAGTTTATGTCTGAAATGGTGATGGCAATTCAAAGCACAACAGGTAAAGATAATAAAATTAATGAATTTAGACGTAAATATACAGAGCTAGTTGATATACTTATCATAGATGATATCCATGAATTAAAAAATAAAACAAGAACGCAGTCAGAATTTTTTTATATTTTTAATGAATTGCAAAATAAAGGAAAACAATTAGTTTTTACTTCTGATAAGCCTCCAAAAGAAATAGTTGGTATAGAGGACAGAATTAGAACCAGACTATCAAGTGCCTTACTAATTGATATTCAACAACCAGATTTGGAAACAAGAATTGCTATTTTAAAGAAAAAAGCAATAGAAAAAGATATCTATCTGGATGATGATGTCATCAATTTAATTGCAAGTTGCGTAAAAACAAATGTAAGAGAACTAGAAGGAAAACTAGTAAAACTAGGTGCTTATTCAGACTTAATGAATGTTGATATCGATCTAGAGATTGCGAAAGAACAACTAAACTTATCAGAAGGAATTGATGATAAAGTAATAACAGTTGAAAGTATCACAAAAAGTGTTGCAAATTATTTCAAACTTGCACTAGGTGATATAAAAGGTAAATCGAGAAAAAAAGAGGTTGCACTGGCCAGACATATATCAATGTATATGAGCCATAAAATTCTCAAAAAGACACTAGAGGAAATTGGGGAATATTTCGATAATAGAGATCATAGTACAGTTATTCATGGCATTAAAAAAGTTCAAAACTTAATAAAGGAAGGCTCAAAAGTTTCTCAACAAATTTATGAAATAGAGTCAAGATTGTAGTAAAAAAATTTATTTAATAAAGTTTTCAACATATCAACATAAAAATGAAAACTTTTAATAAGATTAACAAGCTTACTTATCAACAATGTTAATAAAAATGTGAAAAATTCTTCATTTTTATAAAGTAATTCAAAAAGTTTTAAAAAATAAAATTTAATGAGTTGAAAAAATTGTTGATAAAAAAAAAATTAATCTAAATTTCTGAATAAAATGCTTAATATACGAAGTAAATAAAAAATAATTATAACTTATAGAAATTTTTTTCCTTTTCAATTTCCATATAAATGACTGAAATTACACAATTTACAATTTTATCCACAAGAATTTTTCCCTTTATACTTATTATATTTATATATAAATAATTATATTAATAAGTAAAAAGCCAATAAATTGAAATTCTTGATTATCTGTTTAGAAAACGCTAATAAATATGCACTGAAATAAGAATAGGGAAAATTATGAAAATATCTATACAGGCACATCAACTAAGAGATGGTATTAATAAAATACTAACTGTAATTGATAAAAAAAATTCAAGACCTATTTTAACTAATTGCTTAATAAATGCGGATGATGGGAAATTAGAATTAATTGCTACGGACCTAGAGGTAACAGCCAAAGTAATTCTAAGGGCCGATGTAAATAATTCTGGAAGCTTTTGCATAAATACAAAAAACTTATCAGATATTTTACGTGAATTACCTGATGAGAATATCAGCTTAGATATTGATCAAAATAAAAATCTTTTAAATCTTAATTGTAAAAATATAAATTATTCACTTTTAATCACACATTCAGATGATTATCCACAAGTGAGCTTTGAAAATAGTTCAAAAGCTATAAATTTAAAATCTAGAGATATATTAAAAATTATAAATAAAACATCACATGCAATTTCTAGCGATGAAACAAGAGTGAATTTAAATGGAATATATTTCCAACAGTTAGATCAAAAATTAAGAGCAGTTGCTATAGATGGACATAGATTGGCCCTTTTAGATTTAAACGATTTTAATTCAGAAAATAATGTCCTTCAAGATGGCGTTATTATTCCTAAAAAAGGAATTAATGAATTAAAAAAGCTTGCAGATACTTATATTGATATGGATTTTATTCTGCATCTAGATGAATCATTTTTATATGCATCTGCAAATGAAGAATATTTTTTATCGATAAGATTAATTGCTAGAGAATATCCAAAATATCAAACTGTAATTCCATCAAAAACTTCTTTTGCAATTAATCTAGATCGCAATTCATTGTATAATGCAGTAAAAAGAATAAGACTTTTATCAAATGAAAAAACAAATGCCATAAAATTTGCAATTACTAGTACAGAATTAAAAATTTCTGCAAATCACCCATCTTTAGGTCACGCCACAGAAACAATTCCAATCGACTATGATGGAAAAGAAATGGAAATAGGATTTAATGCAAAGTATATGTTAGACACATTAAACGTTTTAGATGTTAATGAAATTATATACGAATTTAATAATGAATTAAGTCCTGTAATAGTTCGTTCTGATGAAGAAGAAAATTTTCTTGGTATTGTAATGCCTCTAAAAATTTAATGGACCAAGTTTATCTTAAAAAAATTCAAATTGAGAATTTTAGAAATTTAGATAATAAGATTATAGATTTTTCTGAAGGAATAAATTGTATATTTGGTAATAACGGAAATGGAAAAACCAATTTACTTGAAGCAATTTATTATTTAATAAATAGAAAATCATTTCGTAAAAATACATCTTTTCCACAAATGATAAGTGTAGAAAGTGAAAAACCTGAAATTATATTTTCTTCAGTATTTCAAGCAAGTAAAGAAATAGAGACATTGTCAGGTAAGATTGAAAATAAAGTTTCACAATGGTTTTATAATAACCAGCCAACTAAAAGAAAAATAGATTTAAAAACAATATTTATAAATCCATTTGACTCATTTTCTTTTCATACTACACCTCAATTTAGAAGAAATTGGGTAGATACACATCTCTCTTATATTTCCGATGAATATAAAAAAACATTAAATAAATTTGTTCAGTCATTACGATTTAGAAATAATCTCTTATCAAAAAAACCAAAAAATTTTATTGAACAAATACATGCAATTAATCCTCAAATAAGTGAGCTTTCTTTTAAGTTGATTGAAATGAGAAAAAACTTTTTAAATGAATTAAAAGAATATTGTATGCTCACGTTTAAACTTATTTTTGATGAGACGCACAATCTTGAAATAGAATATCATTCAAGATTTGATCATTTAAGTCAGCAAGAAATTCAAGATTATTATGAAAATAGCATAGAAAAGGACACTGTAATTGGCTATACACGATCCGGTGTCCATAAATGTGACTATGTGTTTCAATTTGATGGATATAATTCTTATGAATACTGCTCACTAGGCCAACAAAAAATGAGCTATCTTAGCCTCTTATTTGCCTATATAGAGCTTTTTCGGTATAAATTTAACTCCTACCCTATGGTACTAATTGACGATGTATCAGGTGAGTTAGATGAGCGTCGTTGGAAAAATTTAATTAATTACCTGCAAGCAAAAAAGTTTCAGGTTTTAATTACAACAGCGAACGATAATTTTAAGAAGGAACTTGAAAAAATAGAAGAAGCAAAAAAAATTTTTATCGATAATGGTTTGATAAAGTAAGCTTCTCATACAGAGGGAGACGTTGTATATGGATCAAAATACTGATTCAATTTCGAAAGTTAGTAGTGAGTATACCGCAGACAAAATCAAGGTTTTAGAAGGTTTAGAAGCTGTCAGAAAAAGACCAGGTATGTATATCGGTGATACTGGTATGCGAGGTTTTCATCATTGTGTTTATGAGATTGTTGATAATGCCGTTGATGAGGCTTTAGCTGGATATTGTTCTGAAATAAAAGTTCTAATACATGTGGATAATTCTATTACTGTTGTAGATGATGGTAGAGGAATTCCTGTTGGAATGCATCCAACTGAAGGAGTCTCTGCTGCAGAAATAGTTTATACAAAACTTCATGCTGGTGGAAAATTTAATGAAGATGATGGAGCCTATAAAGTTTCTGGTGGGTTGCATGGTGTCGGTGCAGCAGTAGTAAACGCTATGAGTAGCTCTTTAAAACTTGAAATTAAAAAAGAAGGCAAAGTTTATAAGGTTGAATTTAAAAAAGGTGTTGCAGTATCACCATTAGAAGTCGTTGGTGAGTGTGAAAAAGATGAATCTGGTACCGCTGTAACATTCAAATTAGATAATGAATTATTTGAAGTTCATGAATTTGATTATGATCGTTTAGCAAATAGATTTAGAGAGATGGCCTTTTTAAATAAGGGTCTCAAAATTACAATAAAAGATGAAAGAACAGACAAAAAGGATACTTTTCATTACGAAGGTGGACTTGCAGAATTCGTTTTGTATCTAAATAGAGCAAAAACAGCAGTTCATAAAAAGCCAGTTTATTTCTTTCACTCTAGAGATGATTATGAAATAGAAATTGCAATGCAATGGACAGATTCATATTCAGAAACACTTACAGGTTATGCGAATAATATTAATACTCCTGGTGGAGGAACTCATATTTCCGGCTTTAAAACAGCTTTAACTAGAGTTTTAAATAATTATGCAAAAGAAAATAATTTAATCAAAGGCAAAGTAAGTCTGACCGGCGATGATATGCGGGAAGGTTTAACAGCAATTATTTCTGCAAAATTAGCTAACCCACAATTTGAAGGACAAACAAAGGATAAGTTAGGCTCATCTGAAGTAGAAGGAATTGTTAACTCACTTGTAGGAGAGAAATTTAAACAATTTTTGGAAGAAAATCCAAATGTTGGTAAAACTGTAATTAAAAAATCAGTTGATGCTGCAAGTGCAAGAGAAGCAGCAAGAAGGGCAAGAGAATTAACAAGAAGAAAATCAGCAATGGATTTTGCAGGTCTTCCTGGAAAAATGGCAGATTGCCAAGAAAAAGATCCTGCCTTATGTGAAATTTATATTGTTGAGGGGGACTCAGCAGGTGGTTCAGCAAAACAAGGCCGTGATCGTAAACATCAAGCAATTCTTCCTTTGAAGGGAAAAATTTTAAATGTTGAAAAAGCTAGATATGATAAAGTTTTAGCAAGTGATGAAATCAAATTTCTTGTTCAAGCAATGGGAACAAGTATTGGAAAAGAAAATTTTGATATAGCTAAGTTGAGATATCATAAGATTGTTATTATGACCGATGCTGATGTAGATGGTGCCCATATTAGAACATTATTATTAACCTTGTTTTATAGACAGTTTCCAGAAATTATTGAAAGAGGACATCTCTATATTGCACAACCTCCTTTGTATAAATATAAAAAAGGAAAAATAGAAAAATATTTAAAAGATGAAAAAACATTAGAAAAATCTCTTAAAGAAGTAAATGTATCTTCTACCTTTTCATTTTTAAAAATAAATTTTGAATTTAAATAAGACTTAACACCATTATAATGATTAATGAATCACATTTATTAAGAGTTACAATACAATCTTCATTAAGAACAAAGACATTTAAAATATCAAATCATTTTGTTGATTCTACAGAGTATCAAGATCTTCATAATCATTATAATGGTGTTAAGTCTTATTTAAATTCAAAATTTATTTTTAAAAATGAAAAGGTAGAAGATACATTTACTTCTTTAAGAGATTTTTCTAACTTCTTTAAGAGATTTTTCTAAATTTATAATTAATTTAGCTCAACAAGGTGCCTATATTCAAAGGTATAAAGGTTTAGGAGAAATGAACCCAGACCAACTTTGGGAAACGACAATGAATCCTGAAAATAGAACTCTTTTACAGGTTAAAATTGAAGATACAATTGATGCTGATCAAGTTTTTTCTGTTCTCATGGGAGATCAAGTCGAACCACGAAGAGATTTTGTTGAAAGCAATGCTTTAAATGTTAAAAACCTAGATATTTAAAAATTTAATTAAGGAAAATTTGATATGAGTAATGAAAATAATACACCTGATCACAATCATGGAAACATTGCCCCACTCTTAATTCAAGAAGAGATGAAAGATTGTTTTTTAGATTATGCAATGAGTGTCATTATAAGTCGTGCTTTGCCGGATGTAAGAGATGGATTAAAACCAGTTCATCGTAGAGTACTCTATGCAATGCATATCTTGAATAATTATCATAATAAACCATTTTTAAAATCTGCAAGAGTTGTTGGTGATGTTATTGGTAAATATCATCCCCATGGTGATTCTTCAGTTTATCAAGCAGTTGTTAGATTAGCTCAGGATTTTTCAATGCGTTATCCTGTTGTTGATGGACAGGGAAATTTTGGTTCTATCGATGGTGATAGTGCAGCAGCGATGAGGTACACCGAAGTTAGAATGAAAAAGCTTGCTGAAGAGATGTTAAAAGATATCGATAAAGATACAATTGAATGGCAACCTAATTATGACGGTTCTCAAACAGAGCCAACGGTACTTCCTACAAAAATACCAAATTTATTAATAAATGGCTCAGCTGGTATTGCTGTTGGTATGGCCACAAATATTCCTCCGCATAATTTAAATGAAATTATGTCTGGATTACAAGCTCTAATCAAGAATCCTGATATGGATATTGATGAATTAATGGAAATTATTCCTGGTCCAGATTTTCCAACAGCAGGATCAATTCAAGGAACAAGTGGTATAAAATCTGCTTACCACACGGGAAAAGGAATTATTCAAGTAAGAGCTTCTGCCGATATAGAAGTTCATGGTAAACAAGAAAGAGAAAGAATTGTTGTTACAGAAATCCCCTATCAAGTTAACAAGGCTAAATTAATTGAAAAAATTGCCAAATTAGCTTCAGAAAAAACAATAACAGGGATTACAGATATCAGAGATGAATCTAATAAACTTGGTATTAGAATTGTCATTGATATTAAACGTGGTGAACCAGCAAACATTATCTTAAATAAATTATTTAAAATGACACAAATGCAAGTTTCTTTTGGGATCATTTTTTTAAGTATTAAAAATGGCCAACCAAAAGTCATGAACTTAAAAGAGCAATTACAATGTTTTATCGATCATAGACGTGAAGTTGTGATCAGAAGAACAATGTATGAGCTAAAAAAGGCTAAAGCACGAGCACATATTTTAGAGGGATTAAAAATCGCTGTTGAAAATATCGATGCAATTGTTGAATTAATAAAAAAATCAGAGGGGCCAGCACAAGCTAAAAGTAAACTTATTGATAATTATTCAATGTCAGATATTCAAGCACAAGCTGTATTGGAT
>LULL01000966.1_pt1 | contig 11254 bp, 7 predicted proteins | sample 728161 | NCBI WGS metagenome assembly LULL01 (sample SAMN03860290, study PRJNA289734) | marine metagenome | biome: seawater column; feature: ocean; material: water; isolation source: Red Sea water column Station 149 - depth 500m | place: Saudi Arabia: Red Sea | collected 2011-10-15 | depth 500 m
GGTTTTCCACTTTAAATCCATGGGCCTTGGCAAAATTCTGAGCTCCCTTGCCAACGATATGTATATGATCTGTTCGTTCCATAACCAATCGAGCTACGGAACAGGGTGTTTTGATTCCTTCAATGGCTGCAACTGAACCACAATTATGAGTTGGACCATACATAATAGATGCATCTAATTGGACAACACCATGTTCATTTGGTAGTCCACCATATCCAACCGAAGTGTCTTTCGGGTCTAGTTCTGTTACATTTGCCGATTTTTCAACTGCATCTAATAGCAAACCATTATTTTTTAATATATCCCAACCAGGTTTGAGAACTTTTCTTCCCCAATCTTCTCCACGGCTACAGACAATAATTGGATTATTTTTTACAGTAGAGTTATTAGAGGATTTTTTCGTCATAGATTTTGCCATTGCTGGTATACTTATACCCAGGGCTGACATCGTTTTGATAAATTTTCTTCTATTAATCATTCATACCTCAATTTTATTATTCAATTTTAATCGGTTCATAATTCTTGAAAAGAGAAAGATTGGCATTTTCAACTTCAGATTGATATTTTTGCCACTCATTATCAAAGAACAGATTGACTTTGGTTAAGACCTGTTCTGATTCCCGCTTTGCTTTCATCATAAGGTATTCGTGGCTTTTATTGGGGCCGCTCAAATTGCTAAATAAATAACGGTTTACGGTACCAACAGTTGCACTTAGGATATTCGGGTTACGCACAATACCCTGTTTGCCTCTTGGATTCACAATCAACTCTTCCAAGATTTTCAGACTATCTGTCATTGCTTTCCCTTTTTTCTGAATCGCCTTATGTGATTCATTCTTTTTTACATCCAGCATTTTATTAATAGATGCTACAGTTGATTTTGATTGGCGGATACGATCCATCGCTTCTGTCACTTTGGATGAGAGTAACATTTGTTGCTTATATATAGGTTGTAAATTTTCAATATTTCTCACCACGATGCCGACTCGAGGATCTGTGATGACATTGACCACTTGAGACGCAGACTCTTTTCCATGTGAAAGTCGGACGGTATATTCGCCAGGTAGTACAGCTGGGCCACCGGGCTCTTTAGCATCTGGTTTTGGCTTTGGCGTATTCGGCGAGCGAACACCTTTGCGACGCAGATCCCAATAAATTCGATTAACTCCAGGTTCAACATCATATTTTACAGTACGGATGATTTTGCCATCACTATCTAATACTTCCAATTTGACTTTTTCTTTTTTCTTCTTTGCATCATCTTTTTTTATACCTGAATCTTCTCTTTTTTTTGTTTCGGTTTTTTTCTTTCCAGGGTTATACACAAAGGTTAACATTGCGCCGCGTTTTCGGTTTTGACCTGAGAATATGGCATTAGCTTCAAAACGTGTGCCGGAAGCTTGACGATTAATAGATAGAACTGCCACAGGCGGTTCAAAAAAGTGCAGCCGTTTTTTCATCAAGTCTTCATTTGAAGAGGCCATTTCTCGCAGGGCACGTATATCGTCTAGAATGTAGGCTGCACGTCCAAATGTGCCAATGACCAGATCATGTTCTCTGGGATGAATTTTTAAATCCATAGTAGAAACCGTTGGGAACCCACTGGTCCACTTGGTCCATGTTTTTGAACCATCTATGCTTACATAAAGTCCGAACTCAGTTCCGAGAAATTGTAAATTCGGTTCTAAAGGATCCTGAACGTAACTGAGAACATAACCCCAGACATTATCCTCATCAGCAATCGCTTTCCAGGATTTACCATAATTTGTGGTACGAAATGCGTAAGGCTTCCAATCATTTCGCCGATAATTATTGATGACGACAACTGCTTCTTTTGGATCATAGGTTGATGCTGTAATTTGTGGTATCCAACTTCCATCAGGTGGACCAAAAATTCTCTTAGAAACATTTTCCCAGGTTTTACCGCGGTCCTGGGTCAGTTGGACATTTCCGTCATCGGTTCCCACCCAAATAACATTACGATTAATGGGGCTGGGAGCAATGGCAATGATTGTTGTGAAATTTTCGGCACCAGTAGCATCATAAGTAAGTCCACCACTTTTGTTTTGCTTTTGTTTTTCAGGGTCATTGGTGGTCAAGTCAGGTGAAATGATTTTCCAGTTATTACCACGATCGGTGCTATAGTGTAAATATTGACTACCATAATAGATCGCATCCTCATCATGGGGGTCCTGTGCAATAGCTGCATTCCAGTTAAATCGTAGACGTTCACCATCTGGGTGCACTGGTTTGATGAACTGAGAGTGTCCAGTTAATAAGTCGTAGCGGCCAACATTTCCTCCTTGGCTCATGGCATAGCCGTAGCGCGAATTACCAGGGTGAGGGACTACATCAAATCCATCACCAAAATACAGTTCTTCCCAGTAAGCGTTTCGAATTCCTCCGGCACGCCAGACATATGAAGGTCCACGCCAAGACCCATTATCCTGCATACCACCATATACATTATATGGCCACTCCATGTCATAATTGATATGATAGAATTGGGCTAAAGGAAGGTTTTCCACAAACCGCCATGTTTTTCCTCTATCAAGAGAAATATTCAAACCGCCATCGTTACCTTCAATGATAAAATGTGGATTGGTGGGATGACCCCAGAAAGCGTGATGATCGGGATGCACTCCGTTTGAGCCATAGGCGGTCATAAGTTGTGAGAATGTTTTGCCACCATCGTTGGAAACTGTCACAGTAGAATGAAGATTGTAAATCCGGTTTTCATTAATGGGGTCAACATATATTTCAGCGTAATAAAAAGGTCGGTTGCCAATATTTTTATCTGAAACCTTTTTCCATTTAAAGCCGCCGTCATCCGATTTATATAGGGCATTTTTTTTGGATTCAACTAAAGCATACACGATTTTTGTATTACTTTGCGCAATCGCAATACCCATTCGCCCCAGTTCGCCTTTTGGCAAACCATCTTTATCAGTGCGTTTTTTCCATTCTTCACCACCATTATAGGTCACATATAATCCTGACCCTTCACCACCAGATTTAAAATACCAAGGCCAGCGGCGGAATTGCCACATATTGGCGATCAGTTTATCAGGATTTTGAGGGTCCATCACCAGTTCACCAATACCAGTGCTTTCATTCACATAAAGAATTTTTTCCCATGTTTCACCACCATCTGTAGTTTTATAGACGCCACGGTTTTCACTATCACCCCAGGCAGATCCCTGGGCTCCAACATATACTTCATCAGGATTATTTGGGTTAATTAGAAGGCGATGAATATTCCGCGTTTCTCCTAAACCTTTATATTCCCAAGTTTTCCCGCCATTAATACTTTTGTAAACACCATATCCTGCGGTCTGACTATTTCGTGGATTGCCTTCTCCCGTTCCAACCCAGATTACATCAGGATTGGTGGGGTCAACCGTGACATCGCCGATAGAAGCAGCTTTTTGATCATCAAAAATGGGTTCCCACTTAACGCCGCCACTTTCAGATTTCCATAATCCTCCAGATGCTGTACCCACATACATTACGTCTACATTTGAAAGTACGACGTCGATAGCTGTCACTCTGCCACTCATTCCGGCAGGACCAATGCCGCGAGCTTTCATACCTTTAAATTTTTTCATATCAAGTTCATCCGCAATTATCACGGATGAAATAAAGATCAATGTAGTCAGAATTCTTCGTTTCATAGGATTGTCCTCGTCATTTAGAATTAATTTGCATTTTATTATCAAATGAGCAGCCAAATTCAGCGCCAATTGGGGAGCCGGGTGGTACTTCTAATATTTTGATAGGAATGAATTCATTGGGTTCATCCAATAGATGCTGTGCGCGTTTATGCAGCATTTTATAATGCGCACGGTCCCTAAGTGATTTTGCATCGGCCCGGAGTTTGGGAGCATACCTACTCTTTGTTGATATACCAGACAATGATTTGAATTGATCATTTAATGTTTCTATCTCTGCAATTGCAATGGTTTGGGCTGCTGGAGATGCTTTTTGATTAACCGAAAGACTAAGGAGATGATCAAGTATCACAAAATCCACATTTCTTTTTATTTCACCAGCAAGTCCGGATGGCGCTGGATTTAATATGGTAGTATTAATAACCTGATTAAGGACTTTTTCGAGTCCCGGTTGTTTGGAGTTCCGTGCATTGTATTCCACTAGTCGGTTGGCCCGTTCTGGATGAAAAATCATTCGACAGGTTAAGTTTGCAGCCGTTTCGGCCAGGCTTACACCATCAAATGTTACACCGGTGCGAGTGTCAAAGGATTCTCGTGTTCGACCACGTCCAGCAGCGCGGGGTGGTATTAATTGCAATAATCCTTCTCTTAATGTCAATGCATCAGGCTGCAATGTTTCAATAAGAGCATCCAAGGCCTCCATTTGAAATGTTGGATCAAGAAATTTGGTTACCATTTGACCATCACCACGGAGTGCATAAGTAAAATCGAGACCGCCTACAACTTTTGCTGCTCCTTCAATTTGATATCGATGAAGAAAATAAGTGGGTACTAGAACATCTCCAATATCACTATATGGTTCACCGAATCTTATATTGTTTTCACCAAAATTATTAAGTGCGGTTTTTCGTACCGCCATCAGGTTCTTTAATTCCGAAACTGGATCCATACCATTATCCCAGAGATGTGCAGTGGGATGAGCCGAACCTAAAGGCCGTGCATCTTGATCGGTTATAAAAATGTATCCGCGACGTATACCATCTTGAATAATATCCTCTAATTCATCGTTCTCATTGGCGCCTTTCGGAAAGTCTTGGTAACCATAAGCGATAGTTATTTTATCCCATTCACCTATACCATCATCATAGGCATTCCGCGATTGGATTTTGCCATTGTTATCCAATGTTACTGTGGGGTGTGGGTAATCCATCACCGAAGCTCGACCCACACTGCTGGCGATAAAATTATGGGATAAACCAAGAGTATGACCAATCTCATGGGCAACCAATTGGCGTACTCTTGCAAGTGCCAGTTCACGCATATGATCTGGTATCATTGATTCTTGTTTATATGGAGCGAGTAAACCAGTTGCAATAAGATAATCCTGACGCAGCCTCAATGATCCAAGAGAGACATTACCTTTAATGATTTCCCCAGTTCTGGGATCAGCTACTGATGAACCATATGACCACCCTCGGGTGGCGCGGTGTAGCCAGTGAATCATATTATAACGCACGTCCAGCGGATGTGCACCTTCAGGAAGAACTTTTACTTTGAAAGCGTTTTTATAACCAGCAGCCTCAAAGGCTTGATCCCACCACAGCCCACTTTCTATCATTGCAGTTTTTACCGGTTCAGGCACGCCCGGATCAATATAATAAACTATAGATTCCTCAGGTTCACTTACTGTTGCACTGGGATTTTTCTTTTTTAGACGATGGCGTGTGATATACCGTTTGTAAATGGATTCATCTAAAGGGGCGGCATAATCCTGAAATGACATCGCACCATAACCAGCGCGCGGATCATGTTTTCGAGGCTGATATTGATTATCCGGCAGTTCAACAAATGAATGGTGAAGTCTTACAGTGATGGCTCCGGCAGTGGGAGTTACTTGACGAACATATTGGCCAGCATTGGTACCTGTGTAGGTCATGATAGCCTCAACATCCGTATTTTTTGGAAAACTTTGAGTTTCAGGAAGGTAAATAGCCGAACGGCTTTTATCTACTTTATAATTACCCATCTTTTGATTTTTTAAGCGAGTTACAACGCTGTGAGAATCTTGCAAGAAAAAATCAGTTGCATCTACGAGCACACGCTTTTTTTCTTCTGCCTCAACTTTAAAGCCCCATAATGTTGATTTTGCAAACCCATCTTCAACAGACTTTTTTTCCATCGGGTCTTTTGTATTCGCACGATAATAATAATTTTGCTGAATGAGTAATACTTTGGGTCCAATTCGGTGAAAATAAACGATTCGATCACTTCCCAATTGACCACGGTCCAATCCGATATCATTGGAACCCATTCCTGCTGCCATGGAGTTCACATAAAGGAATTCATTATCAAAATCATTGATTTCCAGCCAAATTTTGCCGCTTGCATCCTCCCAATACATATTAAAATAGCCCCTCATTTTTCGCATGGACTTGGTTTTTTCACTAATGGATTCTCCAAAAATGAAGCTTATCGACAATAATAATAGAATAGATTTTTTCACAATTACCTCCTCAATGTGGGATCAAAAGAACGTCAATTTAATTGTCCCGACTTTTATGAAACAGAAAAAATTGGATTAAACGACAACTGTTTTAACTTAGATTAAATTCATAGCAATGATGAAAAAAATTAGTCTATACCCAATGAAAATATATCTGGTTTTTTGCCTGGGTATTTTTGGATGTGGCCAACCAAACCTCGATGTATGAACGTCCTGTCCATAAAGTTAAAATGGATGGTTTTTGGATGTCTGAAACACCTGTAACTAATGCACAGTTTGGCGCTTTTATAAATAATTCCAACTATATAACAACGGCAGAAATACCACCTTCTTTGGAAGAAATCATGAAACAGGTTCCTCCAGGGACGCCACCGCCACCAAAAGAGGTGCTTGTTCCCGGTTCGTTAACATTTATAAAAAGTGATCGTCCAGCATATCCATCTTCACCAATTAATTGGTGGGAATGGAAAAAAAATTCCAATTGGAAAAATCTAGATGGGAAAGGTACTTCAATTGATGATAAAGATAACCATCCAGTGGTTCATGTTTCTTGGTACGATGCACAAGCATTCTCGATGTGGGCAGGGGCGAGATTGCCAACAGAGGCCCAATGGGAATACGCAGCTAAATTGGGCGAAGTCACTAATACACGTCAAAAAAATATGAATATATGGGAAGGTGTATTTCCAATCGATAACCAAGGATCGGATGGATTTCTTAAAACTTCCCCGGTCAAATATTACCAAGCAAATAAAATCGGCCTATATGATATGGCTGGGAATGTATGGGAATGGGTAGCTGATTGGTATCGGGCCGATACTTATGCAATGAATAATCGAGGAAAGAATCCATTAGGGCCAAAAGACAGTTTTGACCCAGATGAACCCTATGTGCCTAAACGGGTAACCCGGGGTGGCTCATTTTTATGTAATGCACAATATTGTGCCGGATATCGTCCAACTGCCCGGATGAAAACTAGCCCGGACACTAGCTTGGAGCATACTGGATTTCGTTGTGTGATGACCCAAAAGGAGATGAAAAATTATTTAAGCCAACAGTCTCTTAATTAAAAAAAGGCTCTATTGAATTATGTTTAGGTTTTGCGTATGAAAAAATTTGTTTTACTTGTTTTTTTAATAACATCATTTGGTTTTAGTCAAACCCAGACCCAGATTGATTCTATACATCAAGTATTGACACAGTTGCCTAATAATGCACAACTATCTGTGGCAATAATCGATGGAGAAAAAGTTTCATATTATGGAGTGAAAAAGGAAGATGGTTCTATTCGAACCATTCAAAATAAAAACAATGTCTATGAAATTGGTTCGATTACCAAAGTGATGACGTCGACTATTCTTGCAAGTTTGGTCCATGAAGGAAAAATTGAATTGAAAAAACCGCTTCAGGATTATGTTCCATATCCATTAAAACATGGCCAAAAGAATGGAAATATCATTACGATTGAAATGTTATCCAATCATTCATCTGGATTGACTCGAATGCCTAGTGGAATGATCTTTGATTTACTTTTCCGTTACAATAATCCTTATGTCAAATACGATTTAGGACGTATGGAAAAATACTTTAAAAAGAATATGAAACTGAACCGCAACCCAGGCGAAAAAAGTGAATATTCGAATATTGGAGTTGCTTATTTAGGACATGTATTAGAGTACGTAGCAAATAAACCCTATGATGAATTATTGGATCATTATGTCATATCTAAATACAATTTGAGTGAAACTTCTCTAGATAGGAAAAGAATAGCTAATCAATTAGTAAAAGGTATTGATGGAGATGGGAAGGTCGTTTCTAATTGGGACTTGAACGCTTTTGCCCCAGCCGGTGCACTATTATCTAGTGTTAAAGATATGAGCAAATTTGCCCAAGCAAATTTTACTAATGACCCCATATTAAAATTGCAGCGCAAGAAAACATTTCAGTACAAAGAGGACATTGATATTGCTCTAGGATGGTTAATATTCAATAAAGATGGTGAAAAGATTTATTGGCACAACGGAGGTACGGGTGGTTATACTTCGGCCATGGCATTGAATATAGATAAAAAAATCGGTGTAGTTATTTTATCCAATGTATCTGCATTTGTTGAAGAAACAAGAAAATTAGACGGTTTAAGTTTCAACCTAACAAAATTGATAGACTAAATTTAGAGGCTTCCAATATTGATAGAACTTTTAAATAATAATTTTTGTTATTTAACAAATCAGGCAAATATTTTTATAAAAACAAATCGTAATTTTCCTTATGAGAATAGTTAATGTATTGCTTTTATTTCTGGTGGTTTTAAAATATGTAATTGCCCAAGACTACGATCAAGACTGGCCCAATTTAAACCGGTATAAAAATGAAAATGTGAAACTTATATTGACTGATTCAAACAAAAATAGAATCGTATTTATGGGAAATTCGATTACCGAAGAATGGAAGCAGTTTCAACCGGAGTTCTTTTCAGATAATAAGTATATTAATCGCGGTATTGGTGGGCAAACAACTCCTCAAATGCTTATCAGGTTTCGGCCGGATGTAATAGACCTTAAACCAACAGCAGTAGTGATTTTGGCTGGCATTAATGACATTGCCGAAAATACGGGTCCTTCAACAGTAAAGATGATTGCAGATAATATTATTTCGATGGCTGAATTGGCTGAGAGTAATGGGATCAAAGTCATTATATCATCCATTTTACCTGCCAGTGGTTTTTCATGGAGCCCTATTCATGATCCGCCGCCAAAAATATTAGCAGTTAATATGATTATAAAAAATTATGCTGAAAAAAATGGAATGACCTATCTCGATTATTATTCAGCGATGGTTGATAATCAGCAAGGGTTGAAAAAAGAGTATGGATTAGATGAAGTACATCCTAATAAAAAAGGATATGAGGTCATGTCCTTTCTTGTTGAAAAGGCAATCGCGGAAACGTTAAGTCTGGATCATAATAAAAAATGATAGAAGAATGTTTGAAATTAAAGCAATCATAAGATGACCTATTACGTTAAAACGCTTTTCTACGCAATACCCACGTTTATGGTGCTCATTATGTTTGAAGCCATTGCTGCAAGGGTTAAAGGCGTCACAATAAACCGATCTGCAGATGTTGTCTCAAGTCTAAGTTCGGGTATATCAAATACGATTCGAGATGGTATAAAATTTACCTTTGCAATCATCACCTATTCTTGGCTGGTCGATCATATTACAATTTATAAACTTGAACCGCTCTGGCTTGCGGTGGTTATTGCATTTATCGTGGAGGATTTTTCGGGGTATTGGGTACACCGTCTCAATCATCGTGTTAATGTTTTGTGGAACAGGCATTATATTCATCACAGCAGCGAGGATTTTAATCTTTCTTGTGCTTTGCGCCAGTCTTTATGGTACCCGCAGGATTGTTGGGTGTGCCGGCATACATTTTCGCAATATTAGGACCTATACATTTATACATGCAATTATGGTACCATACTCAAATGATCAATAAGCTGGGCTTTTTAGAATATATCATTGTTACGCCGTCTCATCACCGTGTTCATCATGCCATCAACGCTGAATATATTGATAAAAACTACAGTCAAATCTTAATCATTTGGGATAAGTTATTCGGGACCTTTCAACCAGAAATAGATGATGTAAAACCGGTCTACGGTACACTCAAGCAGGCACAGACCTGGAATCCGGTAATTATTAATTTCAAGCATATGTGGCAACTGGTAAAAGACGCATGGCGCACAGAGCGAATTTTTGATAAACTGCGGATCTGGTTTATGCCTACTGGTTGGCGTCCGTTAGATGTTAAAGAAAAATATCCGATCCAGATGGTTACAGATCCAAAAAAGCGAATAAAATATAACACCAAAAATTCACCGCTGTTGATTGCGTGGTCAGGTGCACAGCTTTTGATAACGACCATATTAATGTTTTATATGTTTATGATCATTCCAAATTTCAGCGCAACGATGAATTATCTTTACGCTATAATGCTTATTATTAACATATTTTCATTTACATCTACATTAGATCGGCACAATTATGCATTGGTAGCAGAATCTATTAAGATAGTTTTAGGCTTTAGCCTACTATATTTTCAGAATTACAGTTGGTTTGGTCTTACTGGTTTTTATGTTGATGCCATTATTTTGTATTTCATCATGTCCTTTTTGTCAACGATATATTTTAATAAATATGAACCAAAAATAAGTTCACTTCGCCCAGATTCGGCATAGGCTCAACTATTTAATGATTTGATTTAAATCATATTTTTTTAATTCTTCAACGGCATATTTATATCCCACTTCATTAATTTTTTCCAAATTATCATAGTCTAGCATTTTAAAATTATCGGTCGGTGGACTTAAATAAATTTCGGATATTTTTGCAACCTCATTAGTTTTTTTAGCACTGCCAACCATAATTGAGCGAACCATTATACTTGCCAAGTTTGGAATATCAATATTCCCATAATCTTTCTTGAATCTTTTTCTTAAAAACATTTTTTTCAGTAAATACTTGGTTTGATTTGGAAATTCATTAAAATTTGGTACAAGATCCTTTTCTGGGCTAACATTTACTGAAATAAGTTTAGAATTATATCGTTCTTTTAAGATGTCTCCAGGCATATTATTAATGAGTCCTCCATCAACAAAAAGAGATCCATTATCAACTGCAGGTACCAATAAACCAGGAAGAGAGGAAGTAGCTCTGAGGGCTTTCCACAGGCTTCCACGATCGAAAACGGTAAGTTCAGCTGATGATATATTTACGGCACAGCAAAACATAGGCAGCCATAAATCCTCGATTTTCTTTTCCCCGCAAAAAGATTTATACGCTTCTATCAGTTTAGGGTCTTTAACAATTGATGAATAGGGGAGTGTGTAGTCCGCTAATTTGACCTTAACATTTTTCCCAAAATTTTTAAATATTTCAGTTATCTCTTCAATTGAATACCGAGATGCAACAAGTCCAGACATTATGCCTCCAGCACTTGTACCACAAACAATATCAACTGGAATCCCATATTCAATAAGCGCTTTGTAGACACCAATATGGGCAATTCCTCTAGCAC
>LULL01000467.1_pt1 | contig 11252 bp, 9 predicted proteins | sample 728161 | NCBI WGS metagenome assembly LULL01 (sample SAMN03860290, study PRJNA289734) | marine metagenome | biome: seawater column; feature: ocean; material: water; isolation source: Red Sea water column Station 149 - depth 500m | place: Saudi Arabia: Red Sea | collected 2011-10-15 | depth 500 m
ATTCTGTAATCCCTTGGGGCATGAGGGGGCTATCGGGGTTAGTTTCTTTATCGTAGAGCCCAAAATCAGGAGATCCATTATATCCTTTAGCAAAACCTGAAATATTTGTGGAATCAGCTAAATCTGCACTCATTGCGATAACTAATGGACGGCCATATTTTTTAATTGACCTGGCGTTGATATAACTAGCATATTTTGAAAAGCCAACTCGATTTGGTGCTTTCTTGCCTGGTGCTACAAATAAATCATCTGGAAGGCTTTCCACATTAAAAAGTGTTTTATCATTGGCTGGATTCTTTAATGTTATTTTACACCCATCGATTTCTTCAGGTACTGAATCACCCAATGATAACAATGTGTCCGCAAGATAATTAACCAATTCTTGGTTCGATTTCATTACAGAAAAAATGGTATTAAATAATGAACGTGCTTGTTCAACTTGTCCATCCCAGGATTCCGGTGCTTTTGAACCAAATTCATCAAAATCAATATTGTACTTTATTGCAAAATCTTCTTTGGTTTTCCAGAACAACTCTGAATTTCTTTTATGTGCAGCGCCATGACTAGCATGATCAAACTTGTGATATCCGCGCCCTTTCCTTGAACGGGCAAATACAACTTTAGGAATATTAGGGTCAGCGTTTTCAATTAAAAGTCGATAGTATGCTTTTGTCAATTCATTCCAGTTTTCACCTTCCATTGTACCTTCTACATGCCAGCCGTGAGAGCCAAACCAGTCTTTTGGTGTACCATAAACAATTGAACTAAATGGGCGTGCGTCAATACCATAGTCATTCCAATCCATAAAATAAATCAGGTTCCCAAGCCCTAGACCCCAGGCAGAATTGATAGTTTCGTGAGAAGCACCAGCAGTAAATCCACCTTCTCCCTCAAAAGCAAAAACTTTAACTTCTGGGACTTTAGCGAGTTTTAAGGCCAAGGCTTCACCAGCAGCGGGAGGTGATCCGTGTCCACTAGGACCTGTATTAAATTTGAAAAAAAGTGTTTTTCCTTCCATTTCTGCATGACCAGGTAACCCACCATTCTTACGAAGCATCAACAAATCTTCCCACCTTAATTGGAATTCATCCCCTTTAAAATGTTTATATTTGGCATTTCCAGTTTGATTGTATTTAATAATGAGAGCTTCATTCAAAACAGCCAATGTAGCATATACAACTGGATTAGTATGGCCAGCGACTAGTACATATCTATCAGCAAACCGCTTCCCAGAATCACGAATATCCCATCGCATGGCCCCAGACAGTAATGTTGTAACCATGCCATGAACTTTTGATCTTGAACCACCTGGATGTCCGCTCTGACGAAGGTTTAACATAATATCAATACACTGATCTATTAAATCTTTTGTGATTTCCCAATAGGAATAATATTTTTCGAGTTGTTTGGGTGACTGCATTATTAAATCGGTGCTCCATTCAATGTGGTTTTCAAAAAAGTTCCTGTATAAGAACCCGGATATTCCGATAATTTTTCAGGTGTCCCGGAAAAAATAAGTTGACCACCTTCTTCACCACCTTCCGGTCCCAAATCAATAACCCAATCAGCACTTTTTATCACATCTAAATTATGTTCAATGACCACAACAGTATTGCCTCGGTCAACCAATCTTTGTAAGACCGCCAGTAACAAATTCACATCCTCAAAATGAAGTCCAGTTGTCGGTTCATCCAGTATATAAAATGTTCGGTCTTTCGATACACGAGATAATTCGGTTGCCAGTTTTACACGCTGGGCTTCACCTCCCGATAAGGTGGTAGCCTGTTGGCCAAGTCGAATGTATCCAAGACCTACATCATAAAGGGTAATCAGTTTTTTATTTATTTGAGGAATGTTTTTAAAAAATTCTAAGGCTTCCTTTACTGACATGTTGAGAACATCCGCAATATTTTTCCCTTTATATTTTATTTCAAGTGTTTCTCGATTATAACGGGCACCTTTGCAAATTTCACATACCACATAGACATCGGGTAAAAAGTTCATTTCAATTTTGATAATACCATCTCCTTCGCAAGATTCACATCGACCGCCTTTGACATTAAAAGAAAAACGCCCTGGTTTATATCCCCTAATTTTTGATTCTGGAAGTTGAGTAAATAAATCACGGATGAATGTAAATACCCCTGTATATGTAGCGGGATTGGATCGGGGTGTCCTTCCAATGGGTTTTTGATCAATTTCAATCACTTTATCTAAATATTCCAATCCTTGGATTGATTCATAAAATAGTGGATAGGCTCTGGCGCCATTTAATTCTTTCGATAAAATTGGAAAAACTGTTTCATTTACTAAGGTGCTTTTTCCTGAACCACTTACTCCAGTAACCACTACCATTTTACCTAAAGGGAATGACACTTCAATATTTTTTAAATTATTACCATGAGCCTTTTTGATAGTAAGAATTTTACCGTTTCCATTCCTGCGGCTTTTAGGAACCGGAATCGATTTTTTACCAGAAAGATATTTCCCTGTTACAGATTTTTTTGCAGTTAATATTTTTTGAGGTGTCCCCGAAAAAACAACTTCTCCACCGTGCTCACCGGCACCAGGTCCTAAATCTATAATTTGATCGGCTGATTCCATTGTTTTTTGATCATGTTCTACTACAATAATAGAATTCCCTAAATTACGAAGTTTCCTCAAAGAACTTAGAAGGCGTCCATTATCGCGTGGATGAAGACCAATTGATGGTTCATCTAAAATATATAATACACCTACCAATTGACTACCAATCTGTGTTGCTAATCGAATCCGCTGGGCCTCACCGCCGGAAAGAGTGGCTGCAGATCGATCAAGCGTTAAGTAGTCCAATCCAACATCAATCAAAAAACTCAGACGTTCTTGGACTTCCTTTAAAATTTGATGGGCTACAACAGCATCTTTTTTAGTGAGTTTGAGGGTACTAAAAAATTCCTTTGCATTTTTTATTGAATAAGATGACACTTGGCCCAAATTAATATTCCCGATTGTAACCGCACGTGTTTCTTCCTTCAACCGAGAGCCATCACATTCTGGGCAGGCACGCATACTCATAAATTGCTCAATCCAATCACGTATGTGATTTGATTTAGTTTGTTTATATCGACGCATCAAATTGGTAATAGTGCCTTCCCAACCGCCCGTGTAAGTACCACTCCATCTTTCTGATGAATATTTCATCTTTAATCTTTTTGAACCGGTACCAGTTAATAGTATCTCTCTGATCCCACGATCTAGTTTGTACCATGGCGTAGTAAAATTAAAATTATAATGTCGAGAAAGACTTTTTAAGATACTTCCGTACCAATTTCCCCTAGGTTGTTCCCCTAAGGGAAGAATTGCTCCTTGTATCAAAGATTTAGTTTTGTCTGGCACCACCAGTTCGGGATCAATTTCCATGTGAGAACCAAGACCATCGCAGTGGGGACATGCACCATAAGGAGAGTTAAATGAAAACATTCTAGGTGAAAGCTCCTCCATTGAAACTTCACAGTGTGGACATGCAAAATGTTCACTGAATAAATGATCTTTACTAGGTAATTCATGAACAATCATCAAACCAGAACCAATTTTTAAAGATAATTCAACTGACTCAGTTAACCTTTCTTTAAAATCACCCTCTAAAACAATGCGATCTACTACTACTTCAATTGAATGTTTTTTATTTTTATTTAAAGTATACTTATCATCAATTTTATATACTTCACCATTAACACGTACACGTAAGAACCCTTCTTTACGTACTTGTTCAAAAACACCTTTATGCTGACCTTTTCGTCCACGAACCACAGGTGCCAATATATAAATACGCGCCCCTTCACTAAATTTCATGATGGTATCCACAATCTGCTGAACCGTCTGTCGCTGAATCGGACGGTTGCAAAGCCAACAATGAGGTCGGCCAACATGTGCATAAAGAAGACGCAAGTAGTCATGAATTTCTGTTACAGTTCCCACTGTAGATCTTGGATTGCGGGCAGTGGCTTTCTGCTCAATTGAAATAGCTGGAGACAATCCTTCAATATAATCTATATCTGGTTTTTCCAATAATCCCAAAAACTGGCGTGCATATGAAGAGAGTGATTCCACATATCTTCGTTTACCTTCTGCATATAATGTATCGAAAGCCAGCGAAGATTTTCCAGACCCAGAAAGACCGGTAATCACAACTAATTTATTCCGGGAAATTTCAACATCAACATTTTTTAGGTTATGCTGCCGAGCGCCTTTTATAATAATTTTATCTGTTTGATTTCCCATGCTTTTTTACGCCTATTTACCCTAAAATTTTAGACGGCCTTGAATTTACAACTATATTGGTGCCTGTTCAAAAAACGATTTGCTAAATTTTTTATAGCATTCACTCTTACAATTGCATAAGATAGAGTATGCATTCAATAATAAATCACATACTGATTTCCATGCCTCACATGCAGGATCCATACTTTAATCGTTCTGTTATTTACATGTGTGAACTCAATAAAAACGGGGCTATGGGACTAATTATCAATAAACCATTCAAAGATTCCATTTTGAAAAAAAATTTTGAGAATTTTTATGATGAAAAAGATGAAATACTAAATGCTGTAGATCAAATTTATTTTGGGGGTCCAGTAATGGTAGAAAGAGGGATTGTACTTCACAGTGGTAACTATAAGTCAAATGATTCCATCAAGATTTCAAATGATTTTTTTATATCCAGTCATAAAAACACACTAGAAGATATTTCAGCGAAAAGAGGGCCTGAATTATGTCGTTTATTACTTGGTCATGCTGGATGGAATGCGGGACAATTGGAACGTGAAATTGAAAATGGAGATTGGCTTGTCCAAGAAACTACACCAGATTTTGTATTTAATATGCCGGAAAGGCAAATGTGGACGGCGGCAATTCGTTCTTTTGGGATTGATATTGCAGATTTTTCATCATTTGGGGGGCAAGCATAAAATGATTCATAGTGTCTGAATCTAAATTTTCTAGTTTTATCCCAGACATTATTGCTGGTACAATTAATGGTATTATTATTATTGTATCTGCCATGGCTCTTGCAGCACTGGTCTTTACGGGCCCATTAGCGGGATTTCTTCCACAGGGTATTGGCATTCTTCTGGTAGGATCGCTAATATTTGCACTTTTCTCAGCTTTTACCTCCAAATTTCCAATTATTCTTAGTGCACCTCAAGATATTCCCATTGCCATCTTAGCTTTAATGGCATTAACACTTATAGCAAGTGATGGTGCACACTGGTCAGGAAACGAACTTTTTTCTTTTATGTTTGTGGCTATTGGCATGACATCAGTATTAGTGGGTATCTTTTTTTACATTCTTGGTCAGTTTAGACTTGGTAAGTTAGTCCGCTTTATACCTTACCCTGTGGTAGGTGGGTTCCTAGCTGGTACTGGTTGGCTGATTGTAAAATTTTCTTTCAGTATGATGACAGACCAGGATTTAACATTAGACTCAGCTCTAACATTTTTTAACCAGCCGCTATTAATAAAATGGCTCCCTGGATTTGTTTTCGGAGTTGGTATGCTACTTGCTGGGCGTTTCTTTTCTCACTATCTACTATATTTGGCAATATTATTAGGTGGTATCATTATTTTTTATATTGTAATGTATTTTTTAGGCTACTCATTTAGTAGTCTCGAAAATCTTGGTTATTTACTTGGCCCATTTCCAAAGGGTGGACTCCTCCCTGGTTTATTCAATACTCATTTATCTTCTTTCCAATGGAATATTTATTTTGCTCACCTACCAGCTATAGCTACTATGATGGTGTTAAGCGCTATTTCTGTTTTATTTAATTATAGTGGATTGGAGCTAACAGTAAAAAAAGATTTTAATCTTGATCGTGAGCTAAAACTCACAGGCTTAAGTAATATTCTTGTTGGTATTGGAGGGGGATCACCGGGCTACCTTACGCTAAGTGAGACTACCATGGCTCATTCAATTGGTGCAAAAACAAATATCAGTAGCATTACTGTGGCCATACTTTGTGTTATTACGCTTCTGTTTGGTGCTGATGTATTATCTGTTTTCCCAAAAGTGATACTAGGTGGATTATTACTTAACTTAGGCATTTCCTTTCTCGAACAGTGGCTATATGATACTTGGGGCAGAATTTCCAAAATGGATTATGGTGTTATTGTAATTATTTTAATTGTTATAGGTACAATTGGATTTTTAGAGGGTATCGCCGTTGGATTATTAATGTCCATCGCCCTGTTTGTAATTAATTATTCCAAAGTAGAGGTTATCAAGCATGAACTTTCAGGGCAGACTCTTCATAGCAATGTAGAGAGATCAGAAAAATTAAATTCTATCGTAGAACTAAGGGGAAATCAAATTTTTATTTTGCCTCTACAAGGGTTTATTTTTTTTGGTACAGCTCACAGATTATTAGAGAGAGTTACAGATCGTCTTGCACATGACACAGAAGAAAAATTAACATATTTAATCTTTGATTTCCGACAGGTTACAGGGTTGGATTCTTCTACAATTAATAGTTTTAACAAACTCCATATTATGGCAGAAAATAAAGGATTTAGGGTCCTTTTCTGCGATATTAAAAAATTCATGGCTCAACAGTTGGCTGTTGAAGGATTACTCCCTGATGATTCTGGTTTATTTCTAGAATTTTCCGATTTAGATCATGGGTTGGAATGGTGCGAGGAACAGATTATTGACCAAGAAGAGGCCGCTACTGTGGAATCAATTAAAACTAGTGAATCATTTAAAACCAGGTTCGTTGATATTGCGATATATTTTAAAACGATGGATGTTAAACCAGGTACGCTAATTATAGAACAAGGTAAAGACCCCAACGGCATTTACTTTATTGAATCTGGACGCATCACAGTTCAACTTGAAACCGAAAAGGGTAAGGATATTCGCCTTAAATCAATGGGCGATGGTACTGTGGTAGGTGAGGTGAGTCTTTATTTAGGATCAAAAGCATCAGCTTCAGTGATCACAGAAACAAATTGCGTGATTTATTTTCTTTCCAAAGATCATTTTCATGCAATTAATAAGGAGTCGCCGGAAAAAGCAGCAGAACTTCATACATTTATTGTGCAATTATTGAGTGAACGTTTGGCTAAATCCAATGCTACCATTAAAGCGCTTATGCGTTGATAATTTTATTAACAAACTATTATAACCGTTTCCAAAGATTTATCTTTGATATGTAATTTCAACAAATGAAAAAGTATCTCCCCCCATTCGCAGTTATTTTTACCGCTATTTTATGGAGTCTAGATGGATTTATACGTCAGAATTTGTTTAGTCTACCTTCATTTTTAATTATTTCTCTAGAACATATTATTGGTGCCATTATTTTTTTACCTTTATTATTTAAAGGGTGGCAAGAAATATCTTCATTGAATCAGCGTGGTTGGATATCTGTATTATGGATCAGTATTTGTGGCGGCATCCTAGGCACATTTTTTTACACGAAAGCACTTAGTTATGTGAATCATATTGATCTTTCAGTGGTAGTGCTCTTGCAAAAATTCCAACCTGTCTTTGCAATCGCTTTAGCAGCAGTTATATTGAAAGAAAAGATTACATCAAGATTTTTCATCCTAGCCGCAATGGCTATCTTTGGGGGATATCTCGTAACATTTGGAACAAGTTCCGTGAATTCTTGGGATGATAAAACTATCATCGCCGCCCTTTTGGCTTTACTAGCCGCTTTTAGCTGGGGCAGTTCTACTGTTCTAGGAAAACATGCGCTAAAACGTTTATCCTTCAAAACTGTTACCTCACTTAGGCTCACAATAACAGGAGTTATAACATTTTTTATACTTCTTTCAACAGATCAATATGAAGTTATTGAAAAAATGACTTTGTCCAATTGGGCTTATATTATTTTAATTGTTATAAGTACAGGTTCTTTAGCTCTATTTATTTATTATTATGGTCTGAATCATTTACCTGCATCCCATGTTACTCTTTATGAATTATTTTGGCCCTTATCAGCCGTTGCTTTTGATTGGTTTATCCGCGGAAATATGATGTCTACAGCCCAGTGGTTTGGAGCTCTCTTGCTCTTAGGATCTATAGTTTTACTTACCCGAGAAGACAGTATTGGCCAAACTAACCATTAATGATTTTATCCATTAATAATATCCAAAAAATCAATAAATGTTTTCCTTGGATTTCTAAGGATACGTGCCGCAATTTAATCGTTACAAAATGAAGTTTTGTATTACCAAAACAGTCCTGATTTTATCGCTTTCATTTCTGATTAGCGGATGTAAAGAAGATCCCAAGCGCCATTTGAAATTGGGAAATTGGTATGTCCAAAAAGGATTGGTTGAAGAGGCAATCCTTGAATTTCGAGAAGTAACTCGACTTTATCCGGATTCATATAAAGAATTAAAAAGAGAGGATTTTGAGACTCTCAGCAAAGCGCATTACAATTTGTCATTGATGTATACAAAAAAGGGATGGTGGAACTATGCATTAAAAGAAGCAGAAACTTGCTTTCAAATGCAACCAACCAAAGCTCATTATGATTTGGTTACCCTTATAAAACAAAGAGCAAAACTCGAAGAATCTGGCTCTTAATCAATTCAAAATATTATCTAAATTAAATAGAACTCGAGCGATGCTCACCACCATCACAATAAATGATGGAACAGTTAATAAAATCTGCTTCTGGTTTCAATAATAACGATATAGTTCCAGCTACGTCTTCTGGTGTTGTTGTTCGACCCATTGGGTTACGCTCTTTTGTATTTTCAATCCAATCTTTCCAGTTTTCAGTAATTTTTGTTAAAGCACGAGTAGGTGTTACACCTGCTTGAACTGAATTAGCAGTGATACCATATTTTCCAAGTTCCCAGCCAATCTGACGAATGATTGCTTCCATAGCTACCTTTGCAACACTTACCGGACCATAACCATCCATAGCCAGATAGTTACCTTCACTAGTCAATCCAATCACGCGGGAGCCTTTGCTCAACAAATCAGCTGCAAACAATTTTTGTGTCCAATACAGAAGAGAATTCCCCATTACGTGAATGGTCATATCCATTTGTTTCTGTGTAACAGGTTTACCCCCAAAAAAATTGGTAGTTGTACCAAATGCAATTGAATGCAATAAAAGTTTCAATGGTTGGCCACCGCTAATTTCTTTGATTTGGGGGATATACTTATCCATTACTTCTTCGGATGCAGCATTGCTGTTAAAATAATGACAATCTCCCTTAGTAATTTCACCAATTTCAATGATCGTTTTTTCAGCGATCTTTTTTGCTTCACCACGATCAAAATGAAAGGCAATAATACCATAACCATCTTTAGCCAATTGTTTTGCAGTTGCAGCACCATGACCAGTCGAACCACCTAGTAATAATACCCATTCAGTCATTTTTTTCTCCAAATAACGAAGTTTGAATTTAGGCAGATGTATTCACCAAATAAAATGAGATAGAAAACATTATCTAAATAATTATTCTATTGAAGGTAAATTTACGGAACCTTTTAGTATGATTCATGGAACGTAAAAATAGTTTCACCAAAGAAGATTTAATTAATAGTGGCTCAGGTAAATTGTTTCTGCCAAAAAAAGGTAAACTGCCAATGCCACCCATGCTTATGATGGACCGCATTCTCCATATCTCTGAGGAGGGTGGAAAATATGGAAAAGGCGAAATAAAAGCTGAACTAGATATCAGTGATTCTTTATGGTTTTTTGACTGTCATTTTAAAAACGATCCAGTTATGCCTGGATGTCTGGGGCTTGATGGATTTTGGCAGTTAATTGGGTTTTTTCTTACTTGGGCTGGTGGCCAAGGCCGCGGTCGTGCTTTAGGCGTGAAAGATTTAAAATTTAAAGGACAGGTTCGTCCATTCCATGAAAAAATCGTTTACCAGATTGACATACGAAAATTCATTACTAAACCTACCTATATGGCATGGGGAGATGCAGTATTGGAAGTCAAAGATAAAGCCATTTATTTTGCCAAAGATTTACAAGTAGGTTTATTTGATAACCTAACATGGGATTTCGGCAAAGACCCAGCTTTAGATCCATTTTAGCATTATTGTTTTTTACTTCATTTAATATTAATTAGGAATTTTCTATGGCCCTTCGATGCGGCATTGTCGGCTTACCAAATGTTGGGAAATCGACCATATTTAATGCATTGACAACATCTTCTGTCCCTGCTGAAAATTATCCTTTTTGTACAATAGAGTCTTATATGGGCATTGTTCCTTTACCTGACTTTAGATTGAAAGAATTAAAAAAAATATTTAACTCAGAAAAAACTACCCCTGCGAATGTTGAATTCACAGATATTGCCGGATTGGTTCGAGGCGCCAATAAAGGGGAGGGGCTTGGAAATCAATTTCTTAGTCAAATCCGTCACGTGGATGCTATTATTCAAGTTGTTCGTTGTTTTGAAAATGAAAACGTGACCCATGTAGAGGGTAATGTAGATCCGGTTCGTGATGCAGAATTAATAGAAACAGAACTGCTTTTGGCGGATATACAAACACTTGAAAAAAGTGTTAATCGCCTTTCAAAACTATCCAAACAAGAAAAACGTTATCATAAAGATTATAATGTTGCCAAACGTTTACACGCTCATTGTAATGAAGGAAATAAAGCTAGGACTTTTGAGAAGAAAGAAGATGAGCTATCTTTTACCAGAAGTCTTTTTTTATTAACACAGAAACCAGTACTTTATGTAGCCAATGTAGATGAAGACGAAATCACTCATCAAAAAAGAGGCCCTCAAATTCAGTCTCTCTTTGATTTCGCAAAAAAAGAAAATAATGTAGCGATTCGACTATGCGGAATATTAGAACAGGAAATTTCTATGCTCAATGATAATGACATGATGATGTTTCTAAAAGATTACAACCTTACCGAACCAGGGCTCAATAAATTAATCCATGCTAGTTTTCACTTGCTTGATTTGGAAACTTACTTTACAGCTAACCAAAAAGAATTGCGGGCCTGGACTATAAAACGAGGGACTACAGCTGTAGAGGCAGCCGGTGAAATCCATACAGATTTTCAAAAAGGGTTTATCAAAGCAGAAGTGACTAAATATGATGATATGATTGATATGGGTTCTGAAAAAAACGCTAAGGATGCGGGCTTGGTCCAACTCCAGGGCAGAGATTACATCGTGCAGGATGGAGACTGCATTTATTTTCATTTTAATGTTTAGGTAATCTGATGTGGTTTTTTATGATTCTTTCTTATGTCATGGTAGCTATTTCAGGCATTGGG
>LULL01000476.1_pt1 | contig 11147 bp, 13 predicted proteins | sample 728161 | NCBI WGS metagenome assembly LULL01 (sample SAMN03860290, study PRJNA289734) | marine metagenome | biome: seawater column; feature: ocean; material: water; isolation source: Red Sea water column Station 149 - depth 500m | place: Saudi Arabia: Red Sea | collected 2011-10-15 | depth 500 m
GTCATTTTCTTAATTTTATACTGAGAACTCATCTTAACCTCGACATATTTTTCTAACCTCTTATAACTAACATTACAATATAGACTCGATTTGTCGAACTCTGAGACGGCTGGAAAAAAAAAATTACTATATTAAAATTTTGATAATGTTATACTGGAAACAACCGATTATGATTAAGGTGAAGGTATTTTTGAAGAAAATAACTTTTGTTCTTACTGACTGGAATTAAGTTTAGAACTTTTATCCACCATCGACCGAGTACATCCGACAGCCTTAATCTACCCAATTAAGCTAAGTCTTCCTTGGTGAGAGCATAGATCATCATATCTTGCCATTCATCATCAAGAAAAAGTCTTTTTAAACTTCGACCTTCCTTTCTGAACTTCAAGCTTTTAACCAATCTAATGGACCTAATATTATAAGGACTGATCCCTGCTTCAAGTCGATGCAAGTTTAAATCCCCAAAACCAATTTTAACCATCGCCTGAGTAAACTCTTTACCATAACCATTACCCCAAAAATTATTTAGGATACGATAGCCGATATAACCATTTTGAAATACACCTCTTGAAATATCCATAATAGAGGCTGTGCCAATTAACTTACCGGTCTTTTTCTCAAAGGCATAAAAGCTATAAAAGGAATCTTTATCTCGAAGTTCTTTATTCCTACTTAGCTGCTCTTTAAAGTGTGACTTTAGTTTCTTCTCATCGCCAAGGCTAATAGGCTCAAAGTCCCATCTATTTTTCTTTTTCTCAGTTGAAGAGTGAGACCTTTTCCACTCTGCGTAATCAGAAGACCGTAAAAACCTAACTGTTAGTCGCTTCGTTTTATATTCAAATTTGGTTTTCAACACACTCGCCATCAGTAAACCTTATTCTAATTCAAACAGTTGGACAAAGTTGGACATAAAAAAAGCTCTAACAAAGTAGAGCTTTTTAACTTGCTGAAATCTTGGGACTTTCAACGTTCAATCAAAAAACATGGTCGGGGAGAACCATACTCCCCAAACCGTTAAAATCACTCGATTAATTATTTTCCATGTTACCAAAAGTTACCTTGAAGTCACGAATCGTTTCCAAATAAGGAAATTACGTTGCCTTCGGTGTGCTTTGGTAGTCCGTAACCCAGTTTCTCTGTTGTCCCGATTTTTATATCTACGCCAGATAATCTTAAATATTCATCTGTAGTAGACATTTTGCGGTGTCCCACAATTGACATCACTTTTACTAGCGGAACCCCTTGCGACAGTAGGTTCGTAATAAAGGTTGCCCGTAGATCGTGAAACTTAACAGGTGTAACTCCTATAGAGCGACAAAATTCAGCCAGTACCATCGCTTGATCGCCGTTTCGCCACTCTCTTAGCCTTGGTAATACTAAATCATCAAAAGTCACAATACGCGCTCTAGGGTGATTAACTACAGAGGGTTTAAGCGTGGCCTTAAATGGGCCAATCTTTTTAAGCTCTGTTAATAGCTGTTTTAGTTCCGCACTAATAGGAACCACTCGGTTACGATTGCTTTTGGTGTGATGTAAACCATCTTTTGAAGTCCATTGTTTTGAAACAGAAATTAAACCTGTTTCAAGGTCAACGTCTTTCCAAGTAAGAGCGTACATCTCTCCGCTTCTCATGCCTGTTAAAAGTGCAAAGGCAAAATGATGATAAAAGCGGTGATGACATTCTTTAGCTTGTTTTAAAAGAAGTTCTGCTTCATTGGAATTAAGAACCTTTTTAACAGCCACAGGTACTTTGACGGTAATCCCTTTTGCTGGGTTTCTGTCAATAAGTCCTTCTTCAAGTGCCAATTCAAAAAGTCTTAAAACTTTTTTATACGTTTTTTGTCTAACATGAGCCGAAGCCCTGTCGCCAATGAAGTTAAAAATAAGATCATAAACATCATTTTTAGAAAATGAACTCATCTCTTTCTCACACCAATCTTGAGGAAGCCATTTTTTCAGATCACCATCATATCCCATGATAGTTCCCATCTTTAAGGTCATCCTCATTCGTCTGATACATTCTAAGTGCCATTCTTGCCATGTATAAGTTTTTGTCTCACTTGCTTTTGAACGAAGTTCATTAATCAAATCAACTTCAATCTCTTTTGCTTTTCGAGCGGAAGTGATTCCACGGCGGCGTTTTCCAACTTGTTTGCCGTTTTTATCTCTTCCTTTTACAAAAACTTCGTACAAGAATTTGTTACCTGCTTGATATTTATTAATCATCTTTAGTCTCCTTTGTTTAAAAGGAGATTGCGCAGGTCACTTATCTTGAATCTTAGTCTTCTACCTAGTTTTGACGCTTTTATTTTTCCCCGACAAACCATAATGCGAACAGCATTTGGAGTCGTACTTAAAAACTTAGCGGCTTCACTGGTAGAAAGCCATTCATCCCATATTCTATTGTCAAAGAACAATGCCGAGTTATCAGCATTCATCGAATAATTCATAACACTTCCTTAGATAAAATTCTATTACGTTCACAAAAATTTCAGGCAAAAAATTAGAAATCAAGGTCAAGTCCTCGTTTTTTGGATTTGGCCTTGCGTCTTTTTTTATCTTTTAATTTTTCTTTCCTGCCTCGATCATCTGCCTTATTGCGGTTTGATCGTTCTCGCTGAATGTCGGAAGAACCTTTTCCTCGAAGCTCTTCCAGTTCGTCGCTTTCTTCTCTAGGGAATAAACTCGATCCTTTACTTGGTAGTAACTCTTTGGAATTCCGAAATAGGTCTTCAGTGAAACTATTGGCCCTAAAAGAACGATCAAGATTGTGATTATTAGAAAGTTTTTTTGATTCTTTTTTACCTCTTCTAAATGTGAACTCACTTCCTCTTTCATCGTGACCGTTTGGAAAAATTCTATCTTCTCCATCGTTTTTGAAAAGTTCTGAAATAAATTTGAAATTTGTCGCCCCATAGTTGAGGTTTGTTGATTTATCTCCCTCACTTCTTTGGTTAAATCTTTTTCCATCATAATGACGACTTTCTTTGCCTCTTGCTTTAAAACCACTAGAGCTTCTTGCATTAGCTCGTTCATTTTGATGATGTGATTGTTGCAAGCTTGCCTCACGAGCTCTTCTTCCATATTCAATAACGTGTTTGCTTTCTTTGATATTGTCATAAACAATTCCTTTCTTTTTAAGTTTGCCCCATGTGAAACTCTTGCCCAGATCACTGCCTTTCATTAGCTCTCCATCGAGGACAAAACTAATTCCTGAAATATGACCTGTTTTATCTGAAATATTAGCGATAACTCCAACACCTTCTGACTCAAGTTTATTCATAAAACTGGTCATTGATTGTTTTTCATTTGTCGCATCACCAATAATCTTTTGTAGTCTCAACTTTATACTGGGGTTACGTTCGTTTAATATTTTTCTCATTTCTCCACGAGTAGGTGCTGAAATTCCCACATCTCTGCTTGATTTAACTTTTTCAAGTCCGTATTCAATTTCAAAACCTCGAATGACCTTTTCACTTCGCTTATAGTCATTGCTATCACTAACGACAGTGCCATCAAGTCGAATCCGAGATGCGACAATATGAATATGTTGATGTTCCGTATCCTTATGCATTACGGCCATATACTGAGAACCGCTAAAGCCCATTTCCTTCATGTATTTTTGACTAACTTCGCCCCATTGATCTTTATTTAGGGATTCACCCTCTGGCAGCGAAAGACTAGCGTGATAAACACATTTTTGAAGGTTAGGTTTTAACTTTCTGGTTTGGGCAAACTCACGGGATAATTCATCAACCGTTTCACCAAGCATATTAGAATGTATCATTTCAGCTCCCTCTTTTGAGAGAACATAAGAAACACAACCTCTAAAACTTTTGCCTTTGATTTGTTTGGCTATCAAGCTTTAGAGCCTACCATCTCAAATCCAATCTTTTTAATTAAGGCCTTAAGCTCTATGAACATTTCTTTTTCCAATCCTAGAAATATTCCAGAGTTTAAATGCTTCAAAACTTGATTGAGATTGTTACCAATTCGACATAGCTCTTGATACGTTTTGCGATTGATCTCGGCGACACCTTGAGCTGGCATTCGTCTCTGAAGAGCAGATCGTCTGATAAACTCACTTAAGCTAATGTTGAATTTGTTTGATACTAATTCGACAAAGTTTTTTTCTTTTTCTGTGAATCTCACAGGGATGACTTTGTCTCGAATGTCTTTTTTTACTTTGTTAGAAAAATGGCGCATTAATGCACTCCTTTTTAAAGAGCACATACTCGTTTGTGGTCGTCGTATGTGGCTTCGTTCATAAAAACTATTGAAAACCAGCAAACTAGAAACTTAGGGCCATTTTAATCGCTGAGGATATTCGCCACCCCGGTCGTTGTTACTTTCATTTCAAAAAAACTATGAGCTTTTATTTTTCATTTTACCTCCTCATCTGCTCCGCAAGGGCGCAGGAGGTAAGAATGAATAAACAATCACTCAAAAAATACTTTAAACAAACTATCCGCATACTCTGTCAGCTTCTTCTCAGGCTTCTCTTAAAAGAGATTCTTGGGGCTTGCCTCCAAGAATAAACTAGCAAACGAAGTGAGCTAAGTTTCGTAAATCGGCGTAGTCGGTTTACATGGCTCGCTCCCCAAAAGAAAATGCAAACCACATAATCAATATAAGCAAACCCAATGCCAAAAAATTAAACGAACTACCTAACTGAAATCATTAACAAAATTAAATTTGACTAAAACTCGTCACAAAAAATAGAAGTGAAAAACGACGAGACTTCGTCGTAAAATTAAAGGAGTCAAATAATTCTAATGAGTTAATAACTGACGATAGTTCGTCGGTTCTAACAGCAAGAATACGAAGTTTCGTGTACCTTATCGAGTCATCCCTGAGAAACCTATTTAAATAGTTAAAATTATTCAGGTTCTATAGTAATACGAAAGTTCGTATTACCTCTTGCGTTAAAACCTCTTATTTCATCTTAACCAGATGAAACTATTAAGAAAATTGGAATATTACGAAAACACGTAACTTCGTGCCATAAAACTCTTGAGTCTAGACTGTACTCCATGGTTTATAATGGTGCTAAGGAGAAATGAAATGGACTCGTTATACAAGATCGGAGAGCTTTCAAAGGAAACAGGAGCAACTATAGATACAATTCGCTTCTATGAAGACAAAGGGCTTCTGACTCCTGAAAAACGATCGTCTAGTGGATATCGTTACTATAATAGCTCGGCTCCTCATATTTTAAACTTTATTCAATCTGCCAAAGACTTAGGTTTTACTTTAATAGAGATTAAAGAACTCTTAGAAATTCAAATTTCCAAAAAGGGAAAGTGTTCTTTGGCCTTAGGTAAGATTAAAGAAAAGGAAGCTAACATTGATAAAAAAATTCTTGAACTCAAAAAAATTAAAAAAGCATTAGCTAGAGTATCTGAGAAGTGTGAATCCACATCAGGAGAATCTCAATGCCATTTCCTTGAGTTATTAACCGGAGAATCAAATGGATAACAAGGCACAAAGAGCGACACTTTTGGGAGGTGTCATAGCTTCAATTGTTGCAGCTTCATGCTGTATTGGCCCTTTAATATTTGCTGTTTTGGGTGTCTCAAGTGCTGGACTATTGTCGAAAATGGAACCTTATAGACCTTATTTAACAGTCCTAACATTAGTTCTCTTAGGGTTAGCATTTTTTTATACTTATAAGAAAAAACCTGCTGATGAATGTGAAGATGGTTCATATTGTGCCAACCCCAAATCTGATAAGTGGAATAAGCGTATCCTTTGGATTGCGACAGTATTGATACTTGGTTTTTTAACATTTCCATATTGGAGTATTTACTTAGTTTAGGAGAATTTATGAAAAATATATTTGCACTTATATTATTAATCTCGCTGTTGCCTGCAAGTGGATACTCTGAAGAGGTAGTATCAAAAAAATATTTTGTGAAAGGGATGACCTGTGGAGGATGTATTTTAGGAGTAAAGGTTGCACTCAAAAAATCTGATAACCTAAAAATAGAAGACAAAGAAATCTCTGTTGGTGTGGCTGATCTAAAATTTGAAAAAAAGAATTACGTAGCAGAAAAAACTGATTGTGAAGTTAGTAAAGCGATTGAGAAATTTACAGAGTTTAAAGTATTTATGGATGAAAAACATAGCATTAAGGTATGTAAGTCGTAGGTGATATTATGGGATGTTGCGACTCAAGCAAAAAAGTAAATAACACAGACAAAAACTTTAGCTGTCCTTTTTGTGACAGTAAGGGTGCCAATGTGGGAATTGAAACATTAAAATCATTACTCTTAAATGATTCTAAGAACACACTTAGAGAAAGTGAAATTTATAAATACTGCAAGACGCCAGACTGTGAAGTTACCTACTTCTGCGCAGACAAAAATCATTTTTTTAAGACTAATAACTTGAAAGTTAAAGCAACAGTTAAAGATAATGGACTTGATGTACATGTTTGCTATTGCTTTGATTACACCAGACAATCAATCTTAGATGAAATAAATAAAACAGGTGATACTAGGGCCTTAGAAGATATAAAAGCTAAAATGAAGAGCCCCGGCTGTTTTTGCGAGACTTCAAATCCTCAAGGAGGGTGTTGTCTTGGAAATGTTACAGCTTGGATAAAGGAAGCGAAGCTTTTTAAAGAGTAGCTTCTGGTCTTCTTGAAGGTTGCTTAGTTTTTTCAGGAGAAAGAGATTTAGCAAACATTCCTCTTTCTGTTTCAATCATTTCTTAGCAAATCTTTTAGCCAATTTAGGAACTTTTTTAATACCATATTTAATCCTGTCATTTAATATTGTGATTATTTCAGATGTCTGCATTGATTCTTTTGATGAGACTGAGGCAGGTACCGTTAAGTGACAGTGTAAGAAAGCAGCATCGCCTAATAGTTTAAATCTATCTGGACGTCTACCTCGGAATTTCCTTGGTCGCGTCAAGCTTATAAAGCGGATAGATCTTAGAATATTAGTGTCGAATTAATATCTAAAAACAAGGAGATGCCGCTTATGAAGTATTTTATCGGATTAGATGCCCATAGTACAAGGTCAACTTTTGCCGTAGTTAACCAGTCAGGAGAATGCGTTCTCAGAAAAACAGTTGATACCACAGAAAACAATCTTTCATATATCATTGATCAGCTTCAAGGAGAACGAGAGCTTACTTTTGAAGAATCCACTATGTCCCAGTGGTTATATTTAATTCTTCGAGAAAAAGTTGATAGGGTTTTAGTCTGCAATCCGACTCTTGTGGCCAAGAAACAGGGAGCAAAGACTGACTTTAGAGATGCATTACATCTTGCTCAAGAATTGAGAACTAATCATTTAGTTGAGGTTCATCATGAATCCTCGCACTGGATTGAGCTTCGAACACTTGTTAGTGGTTATCAAGATATTACTCAAGAGATTATTCGTTTTAAAAATCGTTTGAAATCAATCTTTAGAGCTTCGGCAATCAGGACAGATGAAGCTAGATTTTATAGAAACAAAGAACGTGTAAGTGAGTTAAAAAATGATTCTGAAAAATTTGTGGCTGAAAAGCTCTTTGCTCAAATCGAATATTTAGAAGAAGAGAAATTAAAATATAAAGATCAGTTTAAACTTAACAAGAAAAAATATCGTCCAATTAGAAACTTAATTACAATTCCCGGAATCGACTTAGTTAGATCAAATATTATTGCTGCTATTGTTACAACTCCACACCGCTTTGAAAATAAACATAAGTTTTGGGGATATTGTATGTTGGTAAGACATATCCAAGAATCAGGAGGAAGAATCTATGGAAATAAAAGAATACACGGCAGACGAGAGCTGAGAGATGTATTTATTGGAGCTGCAGAATCAGCTCTTCGAACTCAAACTTCTATCAGAGACTATTACGATACTTTGAAATTAAAAGGAAAATCACATAAAGATGCAAAGGTTGCAGTGGCCAGAAGAATTGCAGCTTTATCTTTATCAATATTAAAAAACAATGAAGTTTATTACGACAATTGGGAGGAGCGCTTACGGAAGAGAAAAGAGACGAGAAAATTATTAAATCAACATAGCTAATAGAGTTCCACTCACTTGATTTACAGGGATGTAAAATAGAGGTATTCCTTTTTTCACTCACACGCGACGAAAAAAGTTAATATTAATATTTGGTTAGGAAACCTCAGGTGATACTTGGGATGGTGGATAAGGCCCAATCTTTCCATTACGGTTTAACGATAAAACACGTACATTAAGTGACTGGCACCCCACCTTCTAAATCCAACACTATCATGGCATATAAAGGCCCAAAAAGATGAATGAAGTCGCTAGAAGCTTCAGTGTTAATAGTGGTTAGTCTCACATAGAAAATTATATCCAGTAATTTAAAGTAGTAGGTACTATTATCAAGAGTGGCGATGCGTGCCATTGAACTTTACTCTATCTTGGAGGACAGGAGAAATATATTCAAAATGTCTTGCTTTCTTAAAGATGGGATTCGACAAACTGGCTAAATTTTGATTTAAGGTATCTAGACAAGAAGGTAAAAAAGGAAACTTCATGAAAATTATAGTACTTTTATTTTGGGCCTTACCTACTTTTGCACAGGTTGGAACCAACGGTCAGGATCGAAAAGAAGAAAATCGACCTAAAAGAGAATACAATCTAGTCATTGAAGAAAATAAAATGACGCTTGGAGGAGTTGAGGCGAATGCAATGACTCTCAATGGCAGAATTCCGGGGCCAATCCTTGAATTTAAAGAAGGCGATCTAGCTTTAATTAATGTAACCAACAAAATGAATACTGAAACTTCAGTGCATTGGCATGGCCTCATCCTTCCAAACTTTTATGATGGTGTTCCTTATTTAAACACTCCACCAATAGAGCCGGGTGAAACCTTTCAGTACAGGATACCCATTAATCAGTCCGGGACCTACTGGTATCATTCTCACACGATGCTGCAAGAGCAGAAGGGGGTATACGGTTCAATCGTGATACAGCCAAAAGAAAAGAAACTAGAATATGATAAAGATTTAGTTGTTGTTCTGTCTGATTGGACAGACGAAAGACCTATGAATGTATTGCGAAATCTAAAGAGAGGCAACGAATGGTATCAGTTGAAAAAAGGTACGGCCGTGCCATTGAGCAGAGTGATTAGAGAAGGAGCTTTAAGTGCGCAGCTAAATTTTTGGCGTGATCGAATGAGTGGCGCTGATATAGCCGACATCTACTATCCAGCATTTTTGATGAATGGTAAAAGACTTCTGGAATATCCTGAGTTTAAGCCTGGCGAAAAGATCAGACTTCGTTTTATTAATGCATCTGCATCCACTTATTATTGGATGGATTTTGGAGGGGGAAATCCAACTGTGGTGTCTAGTGATGGTATCGATGTTGAGCCCGTGCAAAAAGATCGATTCCTGTTCGGAATTGCTGAAACTTACGATGTTATCGTGACCATTCCAAAAGGTCGTTTAGAGATTATAGCAACTGTACAAGATGGCTCTGGGAGCACATCTCTCCACCTTGGTACTGGAAAGCTTTTTCCAGCCACAGTAATTAGTCGGCCTGATAAAGTGGCTATGATGAAACAGATGGCAAGTATGGATATGAAGATGGGTGCACCGGCAATGGTGGGTGATGAAAAAAAGACGACGCCTGAGTTCCTCATGAAAAACTATGGGATGAATGGGAATGGTCATTCCATGAAAATGAATGAAGCAATGCCTATGAATAATCATAAAATGGATCATGGGAAGGTAATGAAAAATGGATCTATGCCAAAAGCTCATTCAGGAGCCACTGGGAAGATGACTCAGAATATGAAAATGAAGCCTAAAGAAGGTGAGGTTTTTGATTTTAGTGCACGGAAAAAATTCTTTAATTATGATTTTCTAAAAGCAAAAGAGGTCACAGCATTTGATCCAGACGTACCAGTGAGACAAATATTACTTAATCTAACTGGAAATATGAATCGGTATATTTGGAGTATGAATGGGGTACCATTGTCTGAAGCCAGTGAAATCAAAATTAACGGAGGAGAAGTTACCAGAGTCACTCTAAACAACCTGACGATGATGCATCATCCGATGCACCTCCATGGTCATTTCTTCAGGGTGATCAATAAAAATGGTGAACGTTCACCATTAAAACATACTGTTAATGTGCCACCGATGAAGAGTGTTGTGATTGAGTTTTATAATGAGGAAGTCGGTGATTGGATATTTCATTGTCATGTCCTGTACCATATGATGGGTGGGATGGCTCGGGTATTCAGTTATGGATCTCCTCGCGACGAGCGGATGAGTGAGTTTTCTTCACAGATGCTTGTTGACGAGACCGACCTTTTTTATAATTGGGGTTTGGCTCGTCTGGGGTCAAATTTCAATGAGCTTTTTCTAACTTCTAGTAATATTAGGAACCAGTTTAACTTGCGTACTGAAGTTGATTATGACCAAAATCTTGAGGCTGAGATAAATTATGATCGGTATTTAAGTGATTGGATTCGTGTTTATGTTGGAGTCAATTCGGAGACTGAAATTCCAGATTCCTATGAAGTACTTAATACCGTTGGTTTAGCTGGGGTTAAATACTTTACGCCCTACGGGTTTAACTTGGATATTAGCTTAGACCATCAGTTGCGACCTCGGATTCGCCTAGATCGAGAGATTCTTTTGTTTTCAAATTTTTTCCTTGAAGCAGAGTATGAGTACAGAGCTGATTTTGGATGGGTTAATAAGCTAGAAGATGACAACTCATATCAGGGGGAAACCCAGTGGTTGGTCGGAACCTCTTATATGTTCTCTAGAGACTTTTCTATTCAAGGTAATTATAGCAATCGATATGGATGGGGTGCTGGGCTTTTAGCAAGATTTTAGTTCTAATAAGGATACTATTGTATCTCACACATTGAATGCTAATTATCTGCCTGTATTAGATGTTACCAAAAAAGTTACCAAATGTTACCAAACATAGAAATATGGGGAAATTTCAAGAAATAGTGACCTAAGCGCAATCTCCAATTGCTAGTCTTTTTAAGTGTTTAGAATTTTTAAAAATTTGCTGGAAAATAAAAAACCACTCAGATGAGTGGTTTGACCTTCCCGACACATAGGTAACACTTTATACCGGGCACATGGGTTACACTTCTAAATAAAACAGTCAGTTATAATCTTCTTATAACAGGAGGTTAT
>LULL01000665.1_pt1 | contig 11070 bp, 10 predicted proteins | sample 728161 | NCBI WGS metagenome assembly LULL01 (sample SAMN03860290, study PRJNA289734) | marine metagenome | biome: seawater column; feature: ocean; material: water; isolation source: Red Sea water column Station 149 - depth 500m | place: Saudi Arabia: Red Sea | collected 2011-10-15 | depth 500 m
GAGCCGATATTGCCCAAGGTATGTGGATGGCAAGTAAAGAATTACAAGCAAAATTTAGAAGTTGGGAAGACTTTTTGAACTCTGAAGATTTTGATGAATGGTTAGATGACAAGTTTAGAGAAGACGCCGTAGATACATCAAAATGGAAAGACAATGCTATAACACAGAATTATCCACCGGGTGATCCCGACGGTGTTCCTTACGTTTGGAAAGGTGGACAATGGGTTGAGTTCATAGGACCTAGTAAAGATAGTCCTACTGGTAAGGTGGCACCAAGAGATGTAGGAAAAATTTTAACCAAACTGACAAAGGATGAAGAGCTATCAGGGGATCTACAAGGGGGAATTATTAGAGACTTGAGCCTAACAAATCGACAGAAACAAGGTCTACAAAAAATCAACACCAAATACGGAAATTATTTTGGAAACAATGCGGATCCATTACCACAAGGCTACATCAGAGCACGATTCGACACTGGTATAGGAACAGATGGTATCGAATCAGACGAGTTAGAGGCCGCACTTAAAAAATTCGGATATGAAGATATGGATGATGCAGAAGCAAAAGATGAAGATTTTTATGATACAGTACAAGAGTATCTTCCAATTACAAACGCAATGACGGACGATATGGCAAAAGTGATGGGCAACGATATTGATGACGACGACAAAATGGGAGACGCTTTGACATATTTAGATTCCTTAGATGAATCAATTGGAGAAGACGCAGGCGATCAGGCACTAGCAGAAGATATGATTCCAAATAATATGCCGGGTAATATTGGTGACTATGCTCATGAAAAATCTACAGGTAAACTTGTAAGAATAGTTGACTATACAGATGACAATGAAGGCATTTATACAATTTCATATGGTGATGGTAAAGGCGAAACAGATGTCACTGCAGGAGATTTAGAATTTATAGATCCAACTGAAATTAGGTCCAAAAAGCATGGATTTTAAAGATTTTAGAATAGTTGCTACATTATTAGGAAAAGGAAAACTTGAAGCATTAGGCAAATACATTTATAAAATGGATACTTCTCCTAGAGAATATGTAATGGATATTATTAGTAAATATGATCCAAAATCTTGGAAAGAAATGTACGGTGATCAAGAAGGTTATATGTCATTAATGAGACCAAAAGGAATGGCAGACCCACACGCCAACGGAGCTCGTACAGAAGGCTTTATAGGAAAGAAACCAGAATACACTGATTTTTTACAAAACAAATTAGAAAAAGCTATGCAAGAATACGATACCCCAGAAAAAAAAGCACAACGTGATGCGTTGATGAAACAATATCTTGCTAAAGGTGGTTCAGTTGAAAAAGTACCAGCTGGTCAAAAAGCATTTGTTGGTAAAAAGTTAAAACCTGCATTTAAAAAAGATAAAAACGGAACACCTATTACAAGTCCAGGAAGTGACGAATCAGTAATAAAAGAATTAAACTCTCAGGTATATGATGAAATAGGTGGATATCTAGCAGAAATTGAACAAGCCATGAGATATATAGATCCTCCAGAGAAAGCATTAATAATTAAAAATGCTATTACTGGTATTAAAAATACATTGAACATGGGTGAATCAGTGCAAGAAGGCGCACCATTTGATGGAAAAGGTATATTACAAAGAGCAGTTTTTAATAAATGGATATCAGCAGAAGAATGGTATCATTTAAAAGATGAATGGCAAGATGCGGCTCGAGAATTAGAACAAAGATATAGTGATTGGCCAGACGGAGAAGGGTTTGGATCATCAGATCATAATTTTGCAATTAGAGATTTAATGAGTATAGTAGGATACGAATTTGATGACCAAGACACTAGTGGTAAATTTGTTGTAACTAAAATGCCAGAGAAATTAGAAAAATTAGGTATAACAAACGTAAGAATGAGAGGTGAACCTGTTGCACAAGAACAAAATAGCGATGGCTTACAACCAGCTGACCTAAAAAGATTAGGACAAACTGAACCTAAAATATACGTACATAAAGATGGCAAAACAATATTAATACCAAAAAGAAAACACAACGAGTACCTCGCGAAAGGATGGAAAACATCTAGTTTGAGAGCAGAAACTCAAACGTATGAATCAAAACTTATTGATAAGTTGAATCAACGTCTTAAATAATCTAGAATCTATTATAAATATTCATATGGCACGTAAAAAATCTTACAATGATAATTTCGCAGACTTGGTTGCTCGTTTGAACGCAATGAGCAATATGACTCCTGAACAAGAAAGAAAATCTCTTATGGAAGCCGCAAGTGCTGAACCAAAATTATTAGATGAGAAAGATGTTTCTTTAGCCGACATTGCCAAATTAGCTGGAATTAAGGAATATGTTGAGCCAATAAAAGTATCACGAAAAGCACAAAAAATGGTTGAAAACATTACTCAACCACAATCAGATATTGCTAAAGCAATTAAAGAAGCTGATGCTGATGATTCAATAGCAACAGGGATTAAAAGAGCAGTAACAGAAGAAAGCAAAAGATTAGATAAAATTGCAGAACTTGAAACACAATTAGCAGAATTAAAATCACAAGAAAAAGAAGAAGCAACGTTAGATGACAAATCATTTAGAGAAAGATTTGTTTCAGAAATAACAGAATACGTAAAAAAAGCAGAAGGAACAGAATTAGCAGACCTTTACAATAAATTTTCAATGAACGAAGTGGAATTACAAGAAAAGAACTTTTTAATTAAAACACCAGAAACTAAAGAAGTTATTGCTGACGCAGAGGCAAAAGAAGCAGAAGCTGAAGCAGAAGTAGTTCAAGAAAAAGAACCTAAAGCAGAAGAACCAGTAGTAGAAGTACCTGCTGAAGAACCAGCAGTTGAACAACCTGCAGTAGAAGAACCAGCAGTTGAAACACCAGAAATACCTGTTGGTACAGAAGATCCACAAGTTGAAATACCTACCAAAGATAAATTTACCAACGATTTAGATCCGGCTCCAAAAGCAGATAAAAAATAATTCCAATAAATACCTAGTATGGGCTTACTCTAAAAACCATTTGCTCTATTTCTAAGTTTGTTATATACTATAACAATAAGGAGAAAATATGGCAGTTAAAAACTTTAACGACGACGAAAAACAAAAACTAATACAGATCATTTCTCAAGGATCACAAGTATTAGGAGAAGTTGATGACCTTAAAACAGGTCTTCGAGATACAGTAAAATCACTTGCTGAAGAATTAGAACTTAAACCTGCATTGATTAATAAAGCAATATCAATTGCACACAAAGGAAATTATCAAAACTTGTCCGATGATATGGACACGTTAGATTCCATATTAGCGGCGGCAGGTAAGATATAGTGTATCGTTTACTCAAAGAATTTTGGGTAAACAGTTATATTACAGACCGAATCGCTTTTTGGAATGAACTATTATCTGTAATTGTAACAATTATGGGTTCCTGTATTTTAACTTTTACCTCACCACACCCGACAATGCATTATGTATTTCCATTGTACTTGCTAGGCTCTAGTACTTTGTGTTATGCTAGTTACAGAAGACGAAATATTTGGATAGTAGTACTATCCGGATGGTTTACATTAATGAATGTAATAGGAAATTATAGAGTATTTTTATTATGAGAACAAAAACAAAATATATTCATGTTAATATGCACAAAATCCGTGCAAATAAAAAATACAATTTAAACAATCCTGTAATTACAATTAAACAAGGTTCTAAAAATACATATTGCCATGAAGTAGCAATATTAGGTCCTAGCCAAGTTTTATATGGAGGTAATGATAAACCTTTACTTCCTTGTGGTGCTAGAGTTGTTATTAAAACAGAAAGCGATATTGAAATTATTAAATGAGTTATATAGACGCTTTATATAAAAAAGACGAAGACAAAGTATATGTAGTTGAAAGAAACTCTAAAGGTAAACGAGTTTTTGTTGACTATGATGCACGTTATATTTTTTATTATCCAGATTCTCGAGGTAGACACAGAGCTATAACAGGACACACACTACAAAAAGTACAATGTAGAACATCAAAAGAATTCATTAAAGAGCAACGGATAAGATCCAATAAAACTCTTTATGAACAAGATATCAATCCTATATTTAGATGTTTGGAGGAAAATTATTTAGGCAAGGAAACTCCAAAACTAAATGTAATATTCTTTGATATCGAAGTGGACTTTGATCCTGAAAAGGGTTATGCCACAACTGACGATCCGTTTATGCCCATAACTGCCATTAGTTGTTATTTGAGCTGGACGGATCAGTTAGTTACTTTAGCACTTAAACCAAAAAAAATGAGTATGGAAGATGCTAAAAGACAAACAGAAAGATTCTCTAATTGTATGTTATTTGAAAAAGAAAAAGATATGCTTGATGCTTTCTTACATTTAGTTGAGGATGGCGATGTGTTATCAGGCTGGAACTCAGAAGGATATGATATTCCATACACAGTAGGTAGAATACAAAAAGTATTAAGTTCTGATGATACAAGACGTTTATGTTTTTGGGGTGAGAAGCCCAAGAAAAGAACATTTGAAAAATATGGTAGAGAACAATTAAGTTATGATTTAGTTGGACGAGTACACTTAGACTTATTAGAATTATATAGAAAATACACATATGAGGAAAGACACAGTTTTAGATTAGATGCAATCGGTGAACACGAACTTGGTGAACGAAAAACTATATATGAAGGATCACTAGACAAACTATACAACGAAGACTTTGGTTTGTTTATAGAATATAACAGACAAGATACTAGACTACTTGCAAACTTAGAAAAAAAATTAAAATTTATTGATTTAGCTAACGAAATTGCACACCAAAATACTGTGTTGTTACAAACAACAATGGGTGCAGTTGCAGTAACTGAACAAGCAATTGTAAACGAAGCACATAGACGAGGAATGATTGTACCCGGTAGACATTACAGAAAAGAAGGTGAAGAAGTACAAACGGCGGCAGGTGCTTATGTGGCAACTCCAAAAAAAGGTTTACATAATTGGATAGGATCAATTGATATTAATTCGCTATATCCATCTGTTATTAGAGCTTTGAATATGGGTCCAGAAACAATTATAGGACAAATAAGACCTGTAATAACATCTGCAGAAGTAAACAGAGCTAGGTTTCAAAAGAAATCATTTGCGGCGGCTTGGGAAGGACAATTTGGTAGTTGGGAATATCAAGCAGTAATGAAACAAGACAGAAGTACAGAAATTATTGTAGATTGGGCCGATGGTACATCTGTTAAAATGTCTGCGGCACAACTATATGATTTAGTTTTTGAGAGTAAAAACAAATGGATGTTAAGTGCAAATGGAACGATATTTACATACGAGTTCGAAGCAATTATTCCAGGATTATTAAAACGTTGGTATACTGAAAGACAAGAAATGCAACGTAAAATGCAAGATTGTGGTGATAACGAAATTGAAAGAGCATATTGGGATAAAAGACAATTAGTTAAAAAAATTAACTTGAATAGTTTATATGGAGCACTTTTAAATCCAGGTTGTAGATTTTTTGATATAAGAATAGGACAATCAGTAACACTAACAGGTAGATGCATAACAAAACACATGGCGGCAAAAACAAATGAAATTGTTGCAGGAAAATATGATCATAGTGGTGAATCTATAATATACGGTGATACAGATTCGGTTTATTTTACAGCACATAAAACTTTGCAAAATGATATTAATGCAGGAAAAATTGACTGGAATAAAGATTCAGTAATTGCACTTTATGACAAAATAGCAGAAGAACTTAATACTACATTTACAGGATATATGACTAAAGCATTTCATTGTCCACATACACGTGGCGCTGTCATTAAGGCAGGACGAGAACTTGTAGCACTCAAAGGTTTGTTTATTACAAAGAAAAGATATGCAGTATTATATTATGACAGAGAAGGTGAACGTGTAGATAATGCAGGTAAAGAAGGCAAAGTAAAAGCCATGGGGCTTGATTTAAAAAGATCCGATACTCCTGTATTTGTACAAGACTTTTTAAGTGAAATATTATATATGGTATTACAAGGCAAAACAGAGGAACAAGTATTAGAAGCTATTACAGATTTTAGAGCAAAATTTAAAGCAATGCCGGGTTGGGAAAAAGGATCTCCAAAAAGAGCAAACAATGTTACAGATTATTGGGAAAAAGAAAAGAAACAAGGTAGAGCAAATATGCCAGGACACGTTAGAGCAAGTATTAATTGGAATAACTGTAAACAAATGTATGGGGACAAATATTCATTGCCAATTACAGATGGTGCAAAAGTTATTGTGTGTAAACTTAAAAACAATCCATTAGGATATACATCTGTTGCGTATCCTACTGATGAATTACGTATTCCACAATGGTTCCAAGAACTACCATTTGATGATGAAGCAATGGAGCAAACTATATTAGACGGTAAATTAGATAACTTAATTGGTGTGTTAGGATGGGACGTACAAAGTACTGAAACCACAAATACTTTTAATAAACTTTTTGAATTCTAAATACAACTATGTTAAGTATCGAAGAAATTAAACTTTTAATTGATAAGTTAGAAAAAATTAAACAAGAAGACTTACAAAAACTAATCGACAGTAATCTTAAAATACTAAAAGATTTAGAAACGGCTGTTGATGCAAATAATCAAGACGAAATCAATAGATTAGATAAAACATTAGATTGGTTTAGTATAGATTTAAAAATGAAAAGAGAAAAAAGTAAAGATAAATTGTTAACTCGTATGATAGAAGTAAAAATTAATCAATTTGCAAAAACTAATATGTATAATAGCTTAGAAATAGGTCCAGGAAATGGTATGTTTCATAAAAGTTTTTTAGAATGGAGATTAAATTATTTTTTAGACGTATTACCTGAAATAGAACGTAGAATAAGAAAACTATTTCCTCCACAACATCAAAAATATTTAAAATTTTATCTCACTGATAAAACTAAATGTGAAGCTATTCCACAAAACTCTTGCAACTTTGTGTTTAGTTGGGACACATTTCCTTTTTTTACACAAGAACATATACAACAATACCTAATTGATATAAAAAGAGTACTAATACCAGGTGGTTATTGCTTTATACATTATGCAGATTGCCATTTTGATTTTGATTTACACGAAGCAAAAAGAGGTTATTGGAACTACAATACCAAAGATAGAATGAAGAAAATTATAGAAAACCCAGGGTATGACGTCGTAGAAATGGCACAATTTAAACCAGGAGCCAACTATGCTATATTTAAAGAACCTGGTAATCAAAACCCTGCGGTGTATAAAATAGATGAAATTACTATTGATTAATTTAAAAAAGGAGTATACAATAAACGTATGAAAGATATCTTACAAGACATAGTCAAACACACGCATGGACTGGGATTTTTAGATCTTGTCAAAATTACTGGAGACAGTAACCAAACTGGCATTGATTCAATGGCAGAAGACAGATCAGTTATCTTGCAAGGAACCTTTAATAAACCACAAACAGAAATGGTTGGCACATTTGGTATGCCTCAATTGAATAAACTAGATATTCACTTGAAGTGTCCTGAATACAAAGAAAAAGCAAAAATAACTGTAACAAAAGGCACACGAAACAATGTTGAAGTACCGACGGGTATTCACTTTGAAAACGAAAAGGGTGACTTTAAAAATGATTATAGATTTATGAATGCTGAAATTATTAACGAAAAACTTAAAACGGTTAAGTTTAAAGGAGTTAAGTGGGACGTTGATATTGAACCAACAGTGGCTAATGTACAAAGGTTTAACTTTCAGTCTATTGCAAACACAGAACACAATTCTTTTGTTGTTAGAACAGAGAATAGTAACCTGATATTTTCATTTGGTGATCAAGCATCACACGGAGGAGAATTTGTTTTTGCAAGTGGAGTGAAAGGAACTCTAAATAAAGGATGGAGTTGGCCTGTAGCACAGGTATTGCAAATACTGAAACTGTCTGATTCGGCAAAAGTTATGTTGCACTTCTCAAATGAAGGTGCAATGATGATCTCTGTTGATTCAGGATTAGGCAAGTATCAATATATAATTCCAGCCCAGGCGCAGTAATGACAGAACATAGGCAAGAACATTTAGGAAATTTAAATAGAAATTTTGCAGTGTTCTTGCCTGCTATTTCAAATTTTTTTAATACATTTATATCAAAGCAAAGAGTTACTGAAGGAAAACATATTCCTGCAGAAAGAATTCCAAAAGGTTTAGACAAAGGAGTTGAAGGTTTAAACTTTATTAATCCAGATAAAGGTTATTTTACATATCCAACTGCATTATATTCGGCAGGACACGCCTGTTTAGATATGAATAAAGTTGCAGACAGAGACTCTATGTGTGTTAATAGAGATAGAAAATTTAGCACAATAGTTGGAGACTCGGGTGGATATCAAATTGCAAAAGGTGTAATACAATTTGATTGGAAAGATTTTGAAGGAAATAAAGCAAACGCAGTTAGAAGTAATATATTAAACTGGTTAGAATTAACATCTGATTGGTCTATGACGTTAGACGTACCAACTTGGGCGGCAGATGATTTGAACAAAGGAAAGTCAGGATTAAACAGTTTTGAAGATTGTTTAAATGCTACAAAATTTAATAACGATTATTTTCAAAAAAATAGATTAGGACAAACAAAATTTTTAAACGTATTGCAAGGTGACGATTGGGAAACTGCTACAACTTGGTATAATGAAATGAAAAAGTACGAGTTCGAAGGTTGGGCATTTGGTGGTATTAATATGTGTGATATGGAAATACTACTTAAAAGACTAATTGTAATGAGGGACGAAAAACAATTAGATGGCAAGGATTGGATTCACGTATTAGGAACATCACAATTGGACTGGGCTTGTTTTTTAACTGGAATACAAAGACAATTAAGAAAGCATATTAATCCAAATGTTACAATAAGTTTTGATTCAGCATCAGCATTTTTATCAACTGCAAATGGTTTAGTTTATACACAAAATACATTTACACCAAGTAGATTCTCATTTATTATGGATAAAGCACCAGATGACAAAAAAATGAAAGGTTCAACTATACCTTTTCCATTCCACAGTCAAATTGGAGATAGATTAACAATGGGAGATGTTTGTTGGTATGGTGAAGGCGACCTAAATAAGAATAACAAGGAAGGGGCAACTAGTTGGGATAGTTTCAGTTATTGTTTAATGATGGCTCACAATGTATACAATCAAATTAAAGCAGTACAAGTAGCAAACGATTTAAACGATATTGAAAACATAACATATAAACCACAAGTAAAACATTGGAGAAAAACAAAAGGATCAGACACAACAGATGAAATGAGTAATTTTGTTCCAAGAAATATATTATATTTTAACACACTTGTAGAAGAAGTGTTTACATCAGAAAAACCATATCAAGTTATTAGTGATGCAAAAAGTTTTCTAGCAGACATACGAGGTACACGGTGGGCAAGACATACAGGTGGCGGTAAAGGTAAAAACAACTTTAGTTCGTTATTTGAATAGGAGGTAAATGGTAAATTCATTTTGCGTTATGCCGTTTGTACACGCATTTGTAACTCCTAATGCGATTGGTCCTTGTTGTGCATATACTAACAATCCAAAATTAAATTCAGCTAAGACATATTGGACGTCAGAACAACTAAAAAATATTCAACAAAATATGTTGAATAATGTACGTGATAAAGGTTGTGAAATATGTTGGAAAAAAGAAGACAGAGGATTTAGTAGTCTTAGACAACACAGTAATGAAATTTATAAAGAGCATATAAACAATATTAAAAATAAATCAGAAATTAAAAATCCATTTTATTTAGATTTACGATTAGGTAATTTATGTAATTTAAAATGTAGAATGTGTATTAGTGAATGGAGTAGTCAAATAGCAGAAGAAATATTATCTAATCCAAACGAAGACTGGAATGACACACCTACACAAAAAATTATTGAGATAAACGAAGATACTTGGAAATTACTAGAAGACTGGATACCCAATGTTAAAAGAGTATTCATGACGGGTGGAGAACCAACTATTATTAAACGTAATTTAGACTACATTAATAAAATTATCGAAACTGGCTATGCTAAAAACATTGAACTTATTTTCACTACTAATGCAACTAATATAAACAAAAAGTTTCTCGAATTAAAAGACCATTTTAAAAATATACATTTTTCAGTTTCAATTGACGCTGTAAATGACGTTGCAAATTATATAAGATTTCCATCAAACTGGAAAACAATTAAACAAAATTTAAAACTAATTGGACAAAATAATGTAGGTGTTGCAATTAACACCACGATACAATGGTTAAACATGACACGATTAAACGAAATGTTTAAATTTATTGAGGAATATGTTGCTTCAAAACCTAAACAATTTGCTGGTGTATGGTTCCAATTAGTAACAGATCCTAATTATTTAGATCCTATATATGCACCAAGATTTATAAAAGAAAAAGCAATTTATGACATTAATTTCTTTTTAAATACTAGTACAATGCTCCAAGATGAAAAGTACAGCAGTATTTTACAAGGGGAATTCAAACAAAGTTTAATATCAAGCAAAGAATTTTTAGAAAACAATTTAAACAATGTAAAACACGTTGACGTGTTTCTAAAAAAAATGGCAACACTTGACAAATTAAGAAACCAAAGTTTATTTGAAGTGTTACCAGAATTTAAACAACTAGGAGGTTAATATGGCTGGTAAAAGCAAAAAGTTAAAAAAGTTAGAAGATCATCACGATTACCTAAATAGAAAAACCAAAGAACTAGACGCAGAAAGAGGAGACGGAGAAAGAAGTGCTGAAAGCAAACAATTGCTGGTAAGATTAAAGAAACAAAAACTTGCTATAAAAGACGAGATTGCAAGAGTTACCGAAGAGTTGAGCAAACTTACCAAACAAAAGTAAATTGACAATTGTTAAGGATGTGTTATAATGCTAGTAATGGAAAGAACTTATAAGACTGGAACAAAAAATAATGTAAATGTATTTTCCGGGTTGGAAATTGAACATACACCCGCATATGGAAAACAAACATTATTAATTACCTTTATAA
>LULL01000625.1_pt1 | contig 11029 bp, 15 predicted proteins | sample 728161 | NCBI WGS metagenome assembly LULL01 (sample SAMN03860290, study PRJNA289734) | marine metagenome | biome: seawater column; feature: ocean; material: water; isolation source: Red Sea water column Station 149 - depth 500m | place: Saudi Arabia: Red Sea | collected 2011-10-15 | depth 500 m
ATTCTCCAGTATTTTCGTATGGACATAGAAACCCACAAGGCTTGGCATGGAATGAAAATGGAATTCTTGTCTCATCTGAACATGGACCATCTGGTGAGAGGGGATATGCCCATGATGAAATTAACGTAATAGAACGAGGAAAAAATTATGGCTGGCCCATAATAGTTGGTGATTCAAATGATATTGTTTACACGAACCCAATTCTACATAGTGGTGATATTACCTGGGCTCCAAGTGGGCTTCTGTATTATTATTCAGACAGGATTCCAGAGTGGAAAGGTAAGTTTCTAGTTGCAACACTGCGAGGTGAACATGTCATGGTGTTGGATCTTGATTTGGAAAATGGAGTGGTAAATTCGGCTGAAAAAATTTTTCAGGGTGATTATGGAAGAATTAGGAATCTTGTGCAAAGTCCTGACGGAGATGTTTTCATGCTTACTAGCAATAATGACAATGATAAAATTTTACAGATTTCAACCCTAGAAACAATTCCCCTATCTGTTGAAGTAAACGAACGGTCTACAACATCTAATGATTACTTATTATACGTTATAATTGCAGCAATAATTACTGGTATTTTGATAGTAATTTGGCGAAAAAAATCTTAACTAAAACTAAGTGATGATAATATTATGGTAGGACCACAGGACGGCGGATTTGGATTTGACCAATCTAAAAAATATACGTCAGTTGACAATTTGGAAAAAATCTGCGTTCAGTGCCAGGCTGGTCAGCACAGAAATTGTCTGGCAAAAACAAAAAAACAGGCAACATGCGATTGTGAACACTGCCTAATTTTTGACTAAATTATCATACAGATGAGAAATGACCAAACAACCCCTGTTTTCTGCCATGACCACAGACTTTGATGCAGATATCAAAAATTTCAAGGAAATACTAAACGAGCTAGAGCTCAGAACACATACAAAGGATGGTTACAAGTTCAGTCCTGATGCCAAGATGGCTGCCGGTTGGTGGTTTTTCGAGATTTACTTGGAACAGGAATTTGCAAGAAAAATAATTGAAAGTGATCTGATCAACAAAAAAAAGGGACGTGACAGAATCCTCAAGTATATTGAAGAGCAGTTGAAGAAAAGGAAATCTAAGGCCAGAATTAGGTTTTATGATAATTATTCATTTATGCGGCGATACTGGAGCTGGCTGATGAAATAAAATAAATTCCTAATATAATGAAAAAAATCATGGAAGAGGAACCAAAAGATGTCATTGTATTAGGTGCAATTAGAAGCGGTGCCAAAAAATTTGACAAAATTGTAAGGGTTACAAAGATCAAACCTGATGAGCTGAACAAAATTTTAGAAAAGCTAGAGGGACGAGGGCTGATTGAAGTGAAGGAAAAAAAAGGGTTTTTTGGATCTAAAGTTGAACTAAATACAACAGAAAAAGGTTCTAGAGAAATAGATGAAAGAATTCACGAATTACAAGAGGAATGGAGTCAAATGGTTACATTATACAAAACTGGAGACAAGAAAAAGCTTAAGGAATACATGGATGAAAGGCGTTCGTTCTTTCCAACAATGATGTATTTTGGAATAATCGATATGATGATGTTCAGTATGATGTTCAGTATGATGGGAATTGGAATGTCAGATTTTTTTGCCAGTGACCCTCAAGGTATGGAATATGCAAATGATGGAGATGTTGGCAATGCAGGAGATGGTGACTTTGGCGATGGCGGATTTGATATAGATATTGGTTTTTGATTATGCCATACGGTTACGATAAAACAAGGTCAGAAAGAAGATGCAGAGTTTTGTATCGAATGCTCTAGGAAACAGCCAAAATCGTAATCGGTAAACTTACTAAGCGGCTGAATCGACAAAAAATTATGACAGAACCAGAATGCCCACAGAAGAGACCATATCCTATACAGGTTGAATCTGGCAAAGAGTATCATGTATGCATGTGCGGTAGATCCCAAAACCAGCCAATGTGTGACGGAAGCCACACAGGAAGCGGACTGGGTCCTAGAATATTTACAGCAACTGAAGATGGGTTTATTGCATTTTGTGGATGTAAGCGAAGTGCTGACGCAACAGGAAAATGTGATGGTACACATGGCACTCTCTAAAATTGATAAACGGTAAAAAAATCGGCGCCGTCTGTATGATAATTATTGGTATGCTTGTTACGTTGCCGTTTAATTACATATACGGAATAAGCGGCATTGAGGTTGACATAGTTTGGGTATTTGTAGGAATAGTGATGATTATTTTTGGCGTTTATTTATTAAAAAAGTAGACGCTGAAGACTAGTTTCTCAATCTTCTTTTTTCCAATCTGATACCCAATATTTCAGGGAACATTTTACCAGTTCTTTTCTCGTGTGTAATCTTAGATCCTTTTTACATTTAGGACATACTGAGTTCATAAAAAATAGTAGAACCGGAAGTAAAAAAGTCAGCTAGTTTTTTTAACATGGACAGGTTTAGAATTTAGCATGGGTTCGGATAAAAAAATGAAAGCAAAAAAAGACCACGAACATTTTGTAAATGATGACCCAACTGAATTTCCCAAGGAAGATATGGAAGATTTGGCTAAAAAGGCAATAAAGAAATTCAAATCCCTATAGTAAAAACCTGATTTGTAACTAGTTTTTGTATGAATGTTTTTTCTTCAAATGGTCACGCATAGATTCCATGCTGTCAAAGAATTCGTTACATACCCTACAATCATATCGCGGATCTTCGCAATGCTTAAGCAGTTCATGATGCATCAACTCCTCCTGGCGGGAAAATTTTTCATCGCATTTGTCACATTGAAATTTTTTGAAAAACCTCATATTCTAATCTAAACGGTGCAACTGAAATATGTAACTGAACTTGTTTTGCTCACTCATAATATTTCCTTTAAGATCAAGACGTCTCCATCTATTACATTATAGTTGACCAGCGCCCGGTCTGGGTCAAAATCTGCATGAGGTAATTCTTGTTTGCATAAAACAAGATTGGCTTCTTTTGGCAATCGAAAATGCATCCTAGAGCCCAATATCACATCCTTTACGCGGGTTGATTTCTGAAACGTAGTTTCCCAGTTTCCATTTGATGTCTTTACGTTTATGATAACTTGATTTGCCATCAAAAAAAATTCGCTCAAGATATAAAATAGTCTTTATCTGGCAGAATGTTGTAAAGTCATGCTTCAGGATTCTACGATACGAAAGTCATTAGACGATTATATCAAGAGCAGGTTGCGGGAGATTCCAATGGAGGTAAGCCAGACATTTCCTGATGTTCATAAGGTATGGAAGTGTGAAAACAAGCTGGACTTTTTGTATGGATACTATGTAGGGAAGATTGAGGAAGGTGCACTTCGTTATTTGCTGAAAGCAACTCGAGCCTCAGCTGGTGGATATGTTGACATGTTTGATATTAGGGGCGTGATTGAAATGCACAAAGATGAGATTCTTAAAGTGCTGAAACAGGCGTTAGAGATATGACATTCATACACCTGCTCCATCCTGAAATTCCAAAAATTAAGGAGGTCAATATCAATGGTGTTAGGCATTACGATACCCCAGATGGGACACTTATCTCAATCACCTCACTTTTGAAGAATTTTACACCACAAGGTATTCTAGATTGGAGGAAAGCCGTTGGTGCTGAAAAAGCAAATGAAGTGATGAGGGCTGCTACCGAGAGGGGTTCTAAGGTGCATCAAATAGTAGAGTCATGCCTTTCAAACAAGTCAGAAAACGATCTCATTGGCCATTACGGTGAGCTTCCAGCCAGGATGTTTAGTCAGATGGTACCAGCACTAGACAAGATTGACAGAATTAGAGCACTAGAACAGGGATTGTATAGCACACGACTTGGTATAGCCGGGAGGGTGGATTGTATAGCGGAATTTGACGGTAAGCTATCCACCATCGACTTTAAGACAGCGACACGGAAAAGAGATGAAATAAACGAGAATTATCCTGTCCAAGCTACCTTTTATTCCATTGCTTGGGAGGAGCGGACCGGCGAGAAGATAGAACAGATAGTAATTCTTACCACTACAGAGACGGGCGAGCTTGATGTGTACATAGATGATCCGTTAAAACATGTAGGAAGGCTAGAAGAGATGATTAACGAATACAAATCCGGCTAATTTATTATTGTAGGCTTGTCATGCATCCACTTTTCATGGTATATGACATCATCCAGCTTTAACCGCGGAAGCCAACCATTTGTTTCAAGATCTGGTCTTGGTTCAAATTTGCTTACATGACCCATACAAAGATACGCAACCGGTACGACATGGTCTGGAATGTTTAACACATCTCTCAAGGTTTTGTTGGAAAGAATACTAACCCAGCCCACTCCAATTCCCTCTGCCCTTGCCGCAAGCCACATGTTTTGTACGGCACAGCAAACACTGAAAGTTCCAGTTTCAGGTATGCTGGTACGCCCAATTACAAAAGGACCAGATTTTGTCGGGTCATATGTCACACAAACATTGATTGACGACTCTAAAATCCCCTCAAGCTTGTAATACAGATATTTTGACCGCCTTGGATCTTCAATCAGCTTTGAGCTTCTGGCTTTTTCATTTTCGAACGATTCCTTGATTTTTTTCCTTGTCTCAATGTTTTTGACCAGGATAAAATTCCATGGCTGAGAAAAGCCAACTGACGGGGCATGATGCCCAGCCTTGAGAATTCGCATTAAAACCTGATCATCAATCTGCTCGGATGTAAAATTGGATCTTACGTCCCTTCTGGAATAAATTGCCTTGTAGAAGCTTTCCCTCTCCTGTTCTGAAAAATCAATATCTGAATTATCCATATCTATAGTTTATTCCCTTTTCCCCTCGTGGATGTTTCCAATCAGTTTGCTCAGAACACGTTCCACATTCAATACACCCCTCATGCTGTATCGTAACTTGACCTTTTTCTTCACTATAACATTTGGTTGGACACAACGTAACTAACTTTTTCATAAAATCATTATTGGGGTTTAGTACTTTGATATGAGCAACTTTATCATCATTATAACTCAGCCTTGCAATACGATCTGCAAGTAATGGAATAGAAGGCGTGTAGGATGAAGAAACAGTCTTTCCCTTTAGTTCTGCAAGCTCAGTTGGTACTTTTACATAGCTTTCTTGTGATTCTATCACCGGAAGCAGGCGGTCATAACCTAAAACATTTACAAACTTTGCTGCCATACTTCTAATTGCCCCACTTGACATAAGTTTTAGGACCATGCTGTGCTTTGCACTCAGAATATCTTTTGGCACATCTTTTGTTGCATCAATAAAGATTTTCAGATATTCTTTGTCAATCTCTTTCATGTCTCTTGTGTATGGGCTTTCTTCAATTGATTTTGTGTAATATTCACCAAGATAATCTTGTGAAAAATTGTTCTTTTCTAATGCCCGTGCAATTGCGTTTGCAGCTCGTACCCCATCATCAATTCCTACGTTAAGACCTTCAATTCTTGGACCGACAAAAACTCCTCTACCAGCCGCATCGCCTACAAATAAGACATTGTTTTGGTAGGGTTTTTTCATTCTGCAGCGTTTTCCGTCAGGAATTAATTTTGCGCCGTATTCGTCCTCAACATAATCTGTTTTAAACGTGATTCCGTAATCGGACGACATCTTTTCACGAAGATCAGATAATTTAGATTTGATTTCATCTTCCGAGTTAAATTTTCCAGTCTTGATCATCTCTTTCATTCTGCTTGAAGAAAGATGTACATCACGAATTTCATACCAAGTTTTTATCAGCTTTGTTACCGCAAAACGGATCTGCATCTGTTTTTCCTTCTCTAAGGTCTTGTCAATCTCTCCCTTTACCGGTACCTCATCTTTGATTAACTCAGTAATCATCGGATTTTTTAACAAAGCGTCTAACAGCGTATTGGGCTCTGTTGGACTGTCCAAAAGAGAATCAAAGTGATATACTGCACCAACTGATAATGTGTCTCTGTTTGTATAAAGGAATCCGCCTCCTAGATGGTTCAGTGTGATGTCACCTGCAAAAAGATGAGCTGCCCCACTATCCGCTCCGATTGTAAATGTCTCGTTAATTACATCTTCAGGTAATTTCACAATGGCTTTGACACCTTGATACAACTGTGCCGCTGAAAATTTTGGTCTTGCACGTGTAAGCTGTGCAACTTCGGAATTTACCCCATCAGCTGCTATTATTGCCTTTACTTGAAACTCATCTAGCTCGTCAGTCTGAATTGTTGTTCTTTCTTTTTCATTATCATAAGAAATGTCATTTACATGAACACCAGGAACTATTCCACCACCACATTTCTGCGCGCTTTCATCAGCGCTTTGTGCAAACCAAGCATTTAGCTCATTCATAAGAACTGAATAACCAAAATTTGATTGGTATTCATGCGCCGCTGTGAGATCCATAGAAAAAACTTTGTCTTTTGAAGTTGCGTGCAGAAGATACTTTGTAATTTTTCTCTGTAGTGGTGCCTCACTGACAAAGCTTTGCCCGTAAATATCTTCTACATTGTAGACTCTTCCTTTGTTTGGTTTTTTTGAATAAAGTATTCCGCCAGAAATATTTTTCACACCTACCTTTTCGCCTGCTTCAAGTAGGACTGCCTGCTTGCCCAAAGTTGATAGCTGTTTTAGTGCAGCCAAGCCGGCCGACCCACCACCGATGATAGCTACGTCATACTTTTCCATTAACTCATCCAGCCTGTACTACTTGTTGTTGTTTTTTGAGCTCTTCAACTAATAGAGGTATAACATCTTCCATTCTACCTTTAATGAAAACATCACATTCATTCTTTATTGGTGAATCCTCGTCTGGATTTATTGCAACAACAAACTCTGAATCTTGCATACCTGCCACATGTTGCATCGCTCCACTTATTCCAGCTGCAACATAAAGCATCGGACTTATTTTGCTTCCACTTGTTCCAATCACTCTAGCTGGAATCATGTAAGTAGAACTGATTGCTTGGCTTGCAGACAGCAGCTTTTTTGAAATTGGTAACGAAATTCCTACCTCTGCGTCTAGTTGCTTGGCAAGTTCAACTACAAGCTTTATGTTTTGATCTGGATCATCTTTGATTCCTCGTCCAAAGCTTACAACGGCTTTGCGAATTTCAAAGTCAACCTCACTTTTGATTATTTTATGACTTAGAACTTTTACTTTTAGATCATTCTCTTCTATTTTTGGTTCATAAAATATTGTTTCCCCACTCCTTTCTGGATCTGGTTTGATGGGCTCAAAAACACCTGGTATGATACTACAGCCTTGAGGATAGTATTCGCGCTTTATTGCTGGGGTTGTATTATTAAGGCAAAGAATTGTTGTCCATAAAAATCCCGAAAAATCTGGTCTGTACATTTCTAGAGTTTTTTTGAAGTCAGTTGGTTTACCATCTGTTTTAATTTGGTGTGTTACAGTCAGGTCTTTGATTACGAGCTTGTTAATATCTGAAGCAAGACCTGACTCTATCTCCACTAGTACGGTAGACGATAAATGCCTCCCAATACTGTCTGCTGCAAAAAATATGTAACGTGGTTTTTTGAATTGTTCGGCATAATCTGGGTCAATCTTTGATATGATCTCTTTGTCTAAAGCAATTTGGCTAACTACTTTGGTGTGAATTGTGTTTCTCATATCCTTTAGCTCTGGATGATCGGCACAAACTACTACGTCTGCACCATATTCGATCAACTCTTTAGAAAAATCCTTAACATTACTTCCTAAGATTACTGCAACTACTTTTTCATTTGATGAATATCTTGCGTTATAATCATCAAACAATCTTCTTGCTTCCCCAAGCATTTCAAGGCTTACAGGAAGAATCTTTCCATCAATGTGTTCCATTACAACGTAAACATGACGATATGCTTCACACTCCGTTTTGCACGTGTCACATCCACTGCAACGCCAGTCTTCAGTCATTTAATCACCATCGCAGAAAGCGCCTCTCTCATCTTAGCAACAACTTTGCGTATGTGTTCTGGATTTGAACCATCAAAAACCTCGGCCTGCCTTGTAGCCTTTCCTTTTGGTATACGCTCTACTTGGTATACTATAGTTGGTGAGCCGGCAAGTCCTACTATTGTTTTATCAACACCAAGCTGATCAATATCAAAAACTTCGAGGAATTGTTTGTAGTTTTTGGCTCTCTCGTTAGCCTCTTTTTGATATTTTTCAAAAGCAATTCTCTGAGAAACAGTAGTATAACTTGATTTGTAGGAAGGATCAATTGCGATAAAGACTGGAAGAGGGGCTTCGATTTCTTCGATAACGTTTGGTACACCGTTTAGGGTCAGCAAACACTTGGCTACAACAGTTCTTTTTTCTAAATTTACGTTATAGCTAATCACATTTCCAAGAAATGTAAATCCTAGCTTCCATGCAGTTTGTGGGCCAGTCTGTCCCGTCTCTCCATCAGAGGCTCTGTGTCCAGAAAACACAATGTCCATCTTTCCTTTCATTTTGTCAGCAATGCCTGTTCTTAGAGTCTCGGCAGTTGCTAGTGTGTCTGCCCCTGCGAAAATTCTATCACTATACAGCTGAAGTGAATCTGCATCACAAGTTTGTTGAGCTTGTTGCAAAGCTAGTTCCGCTAAAGGTGGACCCATTGAACAAACAGAAATCTTTGCGCCATACTTGACCTTGGCATAAAATGCAGCCTTAGCAGCTATTCCGCTGTGAGGACCTAGTGTGTTTTTTGTTTCGTTTCTATTGAGTGTCCCATCGGGCTTGTAGCTTACATTTCCTTCAGAAAAATCTGGCTCTAATTTTACAATTACGGCCAGATTTAACGGCTCCATGAATTGTCAATCTTTGTGCAGCGGATTTAAGTGTAGATCAAAATCCTACTAGTGCAAAAATTATGCCCGTTAAATTACTAATTTAGAGACTGAATATATGCCTGAAGCTTTTGTTTCTTTTCTTCAAGTGTCAAAGGTAGATAATCTTGAAACATTTGTTTCATATCTGTCCTCTTTTGCGCCTTTTCATCATCAGACATTGAATCCCATTGCAACTTCATCTGCATGAAGTGAATAACCAATGAGGCTCTGTCCTGTAGAGATAATGATTTGTATGCGTCACCCATCTCCTTAAATTGGCGCTTCTTTTCTGCTATCTGCTCATCAGACATTCCCTTGAAATAATTTTTCATTTTTTCGTTGTGTTTTTTATCTGAAAACTTTTTGTGGTTGGATTTTTGTTTTTTTATCACATCAGAGATATAGAGCGCCTCACCATTTCCCGCATCAACTAGGATCTTATGATATGCATGATTATCAGCTATTACTATAACCTTGTAAACTAGAAATCCGTTGACGTTTGCAAGTTTTCCATAAACTGCCTTTCCATCTGAGACAGAGTTTTCACCAACTGCCATTGCAACAGCCAGTACAATTACATCTTTTTGTCCAAAGTCATCCCCAGGTGAAATTGGAATTGTCCCCTGAATTTCTGGATAATTGAACTTGTCCCATTCTGCAAATGCAGGAACAGATGCAATTGATATTGAAAATATGCCGATTACTAAAACTGCTGCAATTGTAACTTTAGCTGATCGTTTCATGGCTTAACAACTTTTGTTCTGTATAAAAAATGATCTTGTGATTTGTTCATAATGCTAAAATATCTGTCTTAATGCAACCAGCGTGGGATTTTCTTTATCACATGTGACGCTGAAACTCTCCCCGGTCCGGCAACTATTACAACCAGGCATGCAGCAAGTAGTATCAGATCAAGCTCAACGCCTCTGTCGCCAGTGAGGCTGCCTGCATGTTTTACGTAGAAAATTGCGCCCAGCATGACTATCGAAAGTAAAGATGCTGAGATTCTTGTAAGAATACCTATCAACAGTAAGATTCCCGGAATAAGCTCAGCGAGAGCAATTGCAATCTGCATCTCTGCGGGAAGTCCAAGAGGTCCCGTCAAAAACCCAGCAAAACCAGGACCAAACTTTCCAGAGCCATGGGCAATAAAAATTACCCCAATGGTTGCACGCAACCCCATGCTAACAATATCATGAAGTTTGTGCTGGCTTAGATGTGCTTCCAAGCAAAAATTTGTTGATATCCCCTATTTATGCAGATTAGTTGAGCTATATGTAATTTGTATGTAAAAAGTGAAAAGCTATTCCGTTATAATATTGCCTTCTTGATTAAATGGAGGAATTTCAATGTCCACCTCAAACTCCTCCTTACAGGAAATACACTGATAGGTTTGTCCAACCTTTCTGTGAAGCATTCCGTGATTGCAAATTGAAAATGGTTCTTCCATCCTTGACGCACATTAAACGGGTCTAATAAACATGATTATTTTTTTCGTGATTTTTGAAAAATAATATGCTGATCAAATTAGTTGGGTTATCTCCCTAACCTTGTGTAAAAAAAATAATATCAGTGGCTATGACCGCAACCGCAGCCACCGTGGTCTTCGTGACTTTCTTGTTGTATCTTTTCGCGGCACTTTATGCCACAAACAACGCATTGTTTTCCCATGCAAAAACTGGCTAATGACCCCTATTTATGCGAAGTAGTTGACACGTATGTAATCTGTATGTAAAAAAATTCAAAATTATATCGATCCTAGTTCTAAAGAAAACAATGAATTTTGAGGAAAAAGACAAGGAGATTCAGAAGAGAATTGACTGGATCTCTGCAAAGATTCGAGATACAAAGTTCCAACTCCATCAAGAACTCATTGAGCTTCAAAAAATCCTAAAAGAGCAGGAAGAACACCGGAGTAAAAAATGAGAAAGGTTCCAAGACCGTTTAAGATGCCGTGGGGCAAGGGTATGGTTATAGAAGAGGCATCAATATCTTCCAGATATCACGAACCCACGGTCCAGCTGCTAGAGTTTGACAATGGTCACAAGGTGATAAGATTCTGCTCGTATAATGAGGGAAGGTTTAGCAGATCTCCGCTAATGATAGATGAAAAGGACATTAGCAAGCTGGGAACCGCACTCAGGAAGAAGAAAGAGATTCGAAAACTATTGTCTAAACTGTAATATCTAAGCTTGTCTGATTAATTCAGAAAGCTGTTTAGTTTTTCCTTCAGGTAG
>LULL01000736.1_pt1 | contig 10959 bp, 12 predicted proteins | sample 728161 | NCBI WGS metagenome assembly LULL01 (sample SAMN03860290, study PRJNA289734) | marine metagenome | biome: seawater column; feature: ocean; material: water; isolation source: Red Sea water column Station 149 - depth 500m | place: Saudi Arabia: Red Sea | collected 2011-10-15 | depth 500 m
AATGTTGCCTGATCCTTTTTTTCGCCCAGCTCAACTAACTCCAATACATCATCTATTCTTGATTTGATCAGGTTGCTTGGAATTTGATTTATTCGTGCGTGTAGGTAAAGATTTTCTCTGCCTGTTAGAAATTCATCAACACTGATCTCCTGTTGAACATAACCAATTTTTTCTCTCACCTTTTTGGCATTTAGCATGACATCATAACCCCCTACAAACACATTGCCTGATGTGGGTTTCAACAAAGTCGTAAGTATCATCATAGTGGTACTCTTTCCTGCACCATTTGGTCCTAGGAAACCGAAAATCTCCCCCTCCTCAACCTGAAAGGAAATATTGTCTACAGCCTTAAAACCTCCAAATTCTTTTGTGAGTGAATCTACTCTTATTGCTTCCAATGCTAGAGTTGATTTTTTTAATTATAATTTGATTACGAAATAAGCTTGAACGAATATAAAGAATTTTCATTTATAAAAAATGAAAAGATGATGGTTCTGAGTGGAAATAAAATTATTTTTGTATTAGGTGTTGGCTCATCAGTTGGCATGGCTATCTTTGCACTTATGATGTTTTTAAGAAATTAAAAAAGGACTCCCAAAAGTTGGGAGTCCAAGATGACTCTATTCGAAGGGACAACTATGGTCTGACGTTGTTATTCGAATGTAGTTAGTTGGAAAAATTTACTTAAAAGCAACGCGTACAAATTATCCATATTTAGTTTCTGTAACCAAGGCATAGACAATATAATTCGCTGCTCTGTTTCCTACTAACTTTAGGTTTTTTCAGCTTAGTCTTGGCGAATTTTTTTCTTATATAATCATAAAATTCGTTTGAATATTCACCATCAAATATTTTGAATAATGCGTTACCATTTTTTTCAAGAACTTGATCCATGATTTTTGCAGCAGCATAATTTAGTGAGATTTGTTTAGAATGATCTACAGACCAATTACCACTTACCTGTGGGGAAAGATCACAGATGACTACATTTATTTTTCTTCCAAAGAATGACAAAATTTCTTCAGTAATTGAAATATCGGAGATGTCTGATTTTATTATGTATGCACCAGGTAATTCTTCCACATAAGACATATCAACTCCCATAACTTTTCCCTGATTTCCTGCAAGTTGCACGGCAACTTGTGTCCATCCTCCTGGTGCGCAACCTAAATCTAAAACGTAATGTCCAGCTCCAATTATTCTGTATGATTTATGAAGTTCTTTTAGTTTATAGGAAGACCTGCTTCTATACCCTTCCTCATGGGCTAGTTTTCTATAATGATCTTTTCTTGCATCAATTAATTTCATTTTATTTATTTTTCAACTCTACTAGAACCCAATCTTCAATCAACTGGCAAGTTTTTGGACTCACTTCACCATCAAGTGAACATTTTGCTTCAACATCACAAGTCAAACATGGCGCATTCTCTATCGATTTTGTACTAATTGGAATTTTTTTAATTATTAATTTGTATGTCCATCTTTCTTTTTCTAAAATCTTTTCCCTGGTAATCATTCCCATCCTTTCCAGTTTTAATGCCAATCGTGAACCATCTCTACTGGAAAGTTTCAATTTTTTCCAAAGATTACTTTGTAGTACTCCATCATTTTCATAGCCAGCAATAATTTCACAAACTTTGTTACACATTTGATCCATGTCAGTTTTCTCTAATTGAAAACCAGTAATCTCTTCCTCAGTAAGTTGTTCTTCTAATTCATCTTCGTAAGTTCTTTTTGCTTCCTCCTCTGCCTTCTTTCTTGCCTCTTCTTCAGCTTTCTTTCTTACCTCCTCCTCTGCCTTTCTTTTCTTTTCTTCCTTGATCTTTCTTTTTGCTTCTTTCCTTGATCTTTCTTTTTGCTTCTGCCTTTGGTTTAGCTGCTGGTTTAGGTTTAGCTGGTGGTTTAGGTTTAGCTGCTGGTTTAGGTTTAGCTGCTGGTTTAGGTTTAGCTGGTGGTTTAGGCTTTAATTTAGTATGTTGATGTCCTTCATTATCTACTTTTAATTTTGCACGTAATTGTGCTAATTGCTCTTTGATTTTACTAATCTTCTTTTCTTTTTTAGTTTTCATATTTTTACCATCACCCACCAAAAATCACCATTAATTGTATTATCATGTAGAAAATTGAATACAATATAAAATATCACATAATGTTGATTGTCGAACTAATTTTGACTAATAATTTAAATCTCATTCGTATTCATAGACACTAATTGCGTCTTAGAAAATTTAGAGTACAGGCATTTCGTTGTATCCATGATTCGGGTGATGTTGTAGTGGGTGACTTGGCAGCATTTGTCGGTCGAAATGAGAGTGGTAAAACAACAATTCTTCAAGCACTGACGTTGCTAAACAAGGAGGAGGTTGTCTCTGATCTTGATCTGTGTGATGAGATGACTGAGCGCCTCAAATCTGAGATTCGAATTGTTGAGGGAGATTTTGACTTAAACCACGACGAGACTGAGATAGTTAGGGAAAAATTTCCTGATTTACAATTAAAGAAATTAAAAATTTTTAGAACAAACAAAAATCCCGAAATACAATATGATTTTGGTGACGCTAATATTGATGAGAAGGAAGATGAAAATCTAAAACATTGGAAGAATATTACAAAACAACTATCAACATTTGTTGAAAGCATACCAAATTACATAGGCAAAAAACTTGATACTTATTTTTTTACTGCAGATATGCCGAGCAGTAAAAAAGCTATTCAAGCTGAACTTGATGACTTTGATAATAATATACAGAATATAGTAAAAGATGAACAGCAGATACTCACCGAGTGGGAAAAAACCTATACCGACATAGTCAAAAGTATTGGTAAAATTTCAATGAATGATACTAAAAGTAACAATTTAAAAAAATTCATTGGAGAAAACCTACATCCTAGGTTTGTTTACTTTTCGGATTATAAGAAAATTCTTGGAAACATAAACCTGACAGAATACATTAAGGAAACTGAGAATGTAGCTTCGGCAGGAATTGAATACATTGAGGGATTTGATAGGGCAGAAACTGTAAGAAACTTACTATACCTTGCTGAATTGGATATAGAACAGCTAGAATCAATGAAGAACAGCCCATCAAAATTAATTAAATTTTTGAGTGCTGCAAGTAAAAATTTGACACAACGCCTAAATCCATCTTGGAAAGGTGAAGCAATCAATGTAGAACTAAGATTGAACCCTGGAAATATTTTGAGTGTTGTACTGTCAGATGTTCATAGGGATGGAACGATAACAAATACTGGATTACTAAATAGAAGAGCTGAAGGTTTCAAATGGACATTCTCTTTCATTGTAAACTTTGCTGCCGAAACACAAAAAGCTGAGTTGAAAGAAGCTATTCTGTTACTTGACGAACCAGCACGAAATCTACACCATGCCACACACTCACCCTTCATGATTTTTGATTATACACCAGGTAATCTTCTAGTTGTAGAACTTGATAGGAAAAGACATTTGAGTAAAATTTTTTATGATTACTGGAAAGCTGACGATGCAACTCTTACACCAATTCTCTATGGATTATCAAAGGGATTGGTAGATTCGATAACTACTAGGGAAATTGGATTTAACTCACGACCACTAATTATAGTGGAAACAATGTCAGATACAATGTATCTTAATGCATTTGATAAATTCCTTCAGGATCCAAACATATCAATGAACCCACTAAATGTTGTACCAGCATATAGTAAAAATTCTGTATTACCACTATCACTATTCTATCATAATCATGGATACAACACGTTTGTTTTGCTTGATAATGATTACGAGTCAAATCAGACTGCTAATCAATTAAAAACAAACAAATTTTCTGAAACACAAATTATATTTTTTGAGATAGATGGAAAACTTCTTCAATCAATAGAGGACTACATGATGCCTGAAGATTATCTATATGCTGTTAACCAAACTTATGAAATAAAATTACGTAGAGAGGGATACACAAACCTAACCACGGAAGAAGTGTTGATTCACGGAAAAAAGGGAATAATTGAAAATCTAAAAGCAGTATGGAATGATCACAGTGACGATGATTGGGGTGAGTTTGATAAAGAAGAAGTTTGTAGGTACATATGCGGTAAGATTGCTTTGAATGATACAAGTTTCTTGACGGAAAAAACAAGAGACAGTATACGCAATTTATATCGCTTGATTGCAGAGCGCATACGCCAATATCAGAATACAGCTCCCATGGACGAGTTCTCAAATAAATGATGGTTTTGTACAGTAAAAATTCATTAAAAATGCAAAATCAAACTACAATTAAATTAAAGTTTAATTGCTGATAAAAAACTGATGAATAGTATGAAGAGACATTCTATTAGCGGTATTCTTGTCTCGTTGCTACTTGTGTTTTCTATTTTCACTTTATTCTCAATCTCAGAAGTAAATGCAGAAGAAGTAATTTTAGTAAACGCAAAGGGTTATGAAAATAGTGTAATTATTGAATTCGAAAACAACAGCGAATCTAAGATAAAGACGATAAGAATGTGGGGTGGTGGAGAAATAACATTTGAATCATTCAAGTCACAACTGGGATGGGGTGGCGGAAAATATTCTGATGGCAAGATGCTAATATTTACTGCAACAAATATGTTAAATCCAGATGAATCAGTAAAGTTTGGTCTAGTAACAAGTGAGAAAATAGATGGAATGAATTGGAGGGCATTGGATCAAAACGGCAACGACATAGATGCAGGTAAAGCATCCATTGGGGTAATTTCTGAAACGGATTCTAGTTTTATAGAAGAAGAGGGTAAGAAGGTTGAGCAGGCTAAAGAAACGGGCAGTCAACTTTATGGTACAAAGAAGTTCATTCCAGAGCAAATTCGAGCAGGATCAGATATTAGATTGGTAGGAAATGCATTTAATCCAGAAGAAAATTTGAAACTTTATCTTGATAATACTATATTAAAATCAATTCAAACAGATAAACAGGGTAACTTTTTCACTACAATATCTATACCTGTCACATCTAATGTTGGAAATAGTGAGTTTATTATAAAAGATGAATCTGAGAATATTCAAACTACAACTATCAACGTTAAGGAAGCAAAAAATAGAATTATGAAATCTGAATTATTTGATGTTAAGAATATTCCTACTGAAATTAAATATGATGAAACATTAACTATTTCAGGTAATGCATATCCACAAACTGCGGTTATAATTTCATTCGAGGACAAAGATAGGGTTTTAGAAAAATCACGTGTAATAACAGCTGATTCAAATGGGGAATGGTTATTTGAGGAGGTTATAACCCGAGATGAAAGTCTTGGAGACAAATACGTGATTATTAAAAACAATCAAGATAAAACCACAAAGAATCTAGCGATAAAATCCGACTTTTTAATACAAATCAATACATCTGCAACAAGATACAATACAGGAGAAACTGTTAGTATGACTGGTAATGGTGTACCAGGCCAAGACATTATTTTGTGGATAAAAAATGAAGATGGGAAAATAATACACTATAACGTTATTTCTAATGCGGATGGAAATTTTAATTATAATCTTGTTTTGGATGAAACATTTTCTACTGGAACATATGCTGCGATAATAAAACAAGGTGATAGTTCAGATGCTACATTATTTGGTATTGGCAAATATCCAACATCAAATATTGTTTCATTAATAAATGAAAGAAATTTTGAACTTAATTCTAGAGCTATCTTAAGCATTATTAGTCCACCATCAACAAACATATCTATTACAATTTTGGATGACAATGATAATATCAAAATCCAGGATTCTATCAAATCAAGTCCTTCGGGTAAAAATAAATACACTATAGATTTGGATGGATATTCTTCAGGCATATACAGAGCTGTTGCTTCTACATCCAATATCCAAGATTCGGTTAAATTTTCAGTTGGTCTAGAACCGGGATCTGGTCCAATTTCATTAATAACAACTAAATCTGTCTACTCACCTGGTGAAACAATCACAATTATTGGAAGTACTGGTAATGATGCAAGGCTAACTGTCACTCTTCGTGATTCTTCCGGAAACATATCTAGTCAAACAGAAATTTTTTCTGATTCATCAGGTAATTTCTCTACAAGTGAAATAGGAATTCCAATTGATGGAATTCTTGGCACTTGGGAAATCACCATACACAGTCGTTTAGATACAAAGATTGTTGATGTTAATGTTGATGTTCCAATATCTAGTGGCATAGTATTAGAAATTGATCAAACAGACTTCAAGCTTGGAGACACTATAACAATTAATGGAGTTGCACAATCTAACGCTAATCGTCTTCATGTTGAAATAATTAATGAAAGCGATGAAGTGATTGTAACGTTAACAACTCCTTTAGCGAGCGATGGTACATTCATACTTCCATGGATAATTCCTATGGATATTGATGCTGGAGTATATACCATAAAAGCGGATGATGGAACGAATAGTGATAGTTTTGAAATATTTATAGAATAATTTTATTAATTCAAAACAGTTTTTATTCCTCATTAATTTTTACAAGTAATATGAATTTGAAAAGGAAAATAGCAGAATATCCTAATTTCCCAAAAAAAGGTATCTTGTTTAGGGATTTCAGTCCTATACTAAATGATCCTGCTGCAATGTCATTTGTTGTGGAAGAGTTTTCAAAAAATTTTCATCCAAAAGATGTTGATACTTTTGTAGGAATTGAATCTAGAGGTTTTATCACTGCATCCCTTCTTGCACAAAAATATAACAAAGGTATGGTAATGCTAAGAAAAGCGGGAAAGCTTCCTGGGAAAACTGTAAAGATTTCATACACAATTGAATATGGTAAGGCAGTACTAGAGATTCAAAAGGATGTATTAAAGAAGAATGAGAGAGTGGTAATCTGCGACGACTTGTTGGCTACTGGTGGGACAGCAAAGGCTGGTGCAAAACTAGTTGAAAAGATTGGTGCAAAGGTTGCTGGCTTTGCATTTATTATTGAATTAACTGACTTGAATGGAATTAAAGAAATAAATGACTACAAGGCAGTTTCATTGGTGCAATACTAATGGTTGATGATACAGCAGAAATTGGAATATTTGGGGGTACTGGAATTTATGATTCTGAAATGTTACAGAATAGCAAGGAAATTACGATTGAAACACCATATGGTAAGACATCTGATACAATTACTATAGGTGAACTTAGCGGGAAAAAAGTTGCATTCATGCCAAGACATGGGAAAAAACATTCCATTCCTCCACATATGATAAATTATTGTGCAAATATCTGGGCATTCAAGGAATTAGGAATTACAAGGATTATTTCTCCATCAGCGGTTGGAAGCCTAAAAGAAGAAATAAAACCTGGCGACTTTGTTCTTCCAACACAATTCATTGATTTTACAAAATCTAGAAGAACTTCATTTTCTGAAGAGGGAAAAGTTATCCATATTTCGGTGGCGGACCCTTTTTGTCCAGAGCTTCAGGAAATTGTTTCAAACACGGCTAACAATCAGGGTATATCTTTACACAAGGATTGTACATATACTTGCATTGAAGGCCCAAGATTTTCAACAAAAGCAGAATCTAGATTCTACAAATCTACTGGGGCTGACATTATTGGAATGACATTGGTACCAGAATGTCAGCTTGCGAGGGAGGCTCAAATATGTTATGTATCAATTGCTACAGTCACAGATTATGACGTTTGGGCGGAAAAACCTGTAACTGCAAAAGAGGTTATGGATACTTTATCTAAAAATGTTCAAAGCACAAAAAAACTGTTAGTAGAATTAATCAATAAAATGCCAGATGATTTTACAACAAAAAGAAAGTGTTCCTGTGAAAAGGCACTAACTGAGGCAGAATTTTAATCATCTACAAATGATTCTCGCTTCAAACCATCAGGAACACTTAGGCTTCCTGAGACAAGTTTTTTTTGTAAATCATCAATTATTTCCTCAACATTATATTTGAGAGATTTTAGTTTGTTTTCTGTCTCTTCCGATAGCTTAACGCCAATGTTCTGACCACCTATACGACCAAATGCTATTGCAGTAAACTCGAATGAATTATTATCAATCTCAAATGTGCCAGTAATTTTGGCTGCCATTTGTGAGCCATCAACGTTGCTTACGTGTACTTTTATGTCCAAGTGAAATCTAAATTTCTACTGCCTTGTTTAAGTGATCTTCTACTAGAAAACTAGTATGATAATCATCAATAATGCTATAATTCTCAATTTTAAGATCTAACATTTTCTCATCGGCTGTTTCATATTTAATAACTCCATTTTGTTTTAACTTTACAAGTTTCCATTTATCTTTCCCTTTCTGTAGTTTGCTAACAATTACTCCCCATTTCTCATCATCTTCTATTCTTGGCATTCCCACAATATCAGTAATTGAATCTATTCCTAATTGTTTTTCTTCACAAAATTTTTTTTTGCAAACAGCACATCGCCATACATCAACACTACCTATTGTCCGTTCATCTATGTTTATGTTAACAGGAGCTAGGTAAGTGATTTGAGGATTATCACAACAACGGTAGATTTCTCCCATGAGATTTTCACTATTTTTTGTTATATTTAGTCCTTGCATCGTCATATTGTTCTTCCAATACAACACTAAGATTGTCAACAATGGTGTTTTTTTTAAAGTCAATGTTTTCTCTCTCACACATTTTTCGATACATGTTTACAGTTGTGAATCGGGGATGCATCGCCTCAAATTCTGTTTCAGACATATCGATAAAACCACCTAACTCAACAAGTTTTTGGGATGTTTCTAACGCATCATCCGCAGAAATATCTAAAGATTTAGCAATTTGATCAACTTCCATTTTTCCCTTTAATGTAACTAGTAAAAACACATCAGCCTGATTTGTAGTTAGTCTGATCTCAGATACCAGATCATTTTTAATTTTCTCATGATCCATCTAAGATTCTAAGAATTTATTCTAATTAAAGTAGCACTCTAAAAAATTCAAATATACTTTATATTTGGTAGAAATGATTTCTATTCGTTGTCTAAATTCAGCAATACGTCTTCATATACAAATGAAAAATCATTGAACTTCGTAGTTCCAATAATCATACTTCTTTTCATTGGAGTTATTTACATAATGACACAAAGAGCCGATGGAAGTTTTGTAAATTTCATTTTGGTTGGAGTTGCGACAATTACGACAATTTACTGGGTTCATATTATTAAGAAAATGCTGAAAAATGTAAAACCAAAATATACTGCAAGAGAGGCAGAAGCCAAGAATTGGGTTTATGATTTAATCAAGGGTGATAATCAGTTTGTCTTTGTAGCTGAAGTACCTGGTCCTGATGATAAAATAATGGTTAGATTGATTGATGGTATATTATACATTAGAGGCTCTGGTGGTTTTTCAAAAGAAGTTGCAATTGAAGGATCAAATAGTATGAAGATTTCTGATTTCAAGTATAGAAATGGTGTACTCACACTACGAATAAGTTAAAGACTTTTTGCAATTTCAAGTTTCTGTGGCAGATATTTGTCCGTGATATTAGTTAGACCGTACTTTGAGAATGCTTCGAGTTCTGCCTTTCTTTTAATTTTTATGAATACTTCAAGCTCTTTCTTCCAAAGTCCTTCTTGATATCTAGGATCTTTCAGTAGATCATAACATCTCTTTATGTCAGATTCTGTCATTGGTATGGTCGGAAGTTTGTATTTTTCAATATCAGTAGCCCATACCCCAACCCATTTTGCATCCGGAACAGTTAGTTCTCTTAGATGTGCTGCATTCGCAGAGCCAGATTTTATCACCATTGCAATATGCTCTCCGTAAACATCACCATCAGTCAAAATAACAACAGGAAGACTCAACTCATCATGAAGTCTTTTTAACAATGTTCTAGTTGAACGAGGAGCCTGACCTCCAGTATCAACTATAATTGCTTTGAATTTTTTATCAACTTGTTCTTCAACAAATCTAGTAAACAAACCACCCTTCTCAATTGCAATTACAACCTCTGCACTAGTTTCTGTAAATTCTGAAGAGGTAAGACTTGGACCTATGGCATAGCCATCCGGATGATCAGACAAATTTGTTTTTTTCCCTTCATAACCGGGAACAGTGTATTCTATTGTCAAGTCACCAAACACACTACTACGCTCTTCCGGAAATACATGAAAAGATTCTCTTGGTGATGAAAGTACCGCCTCTAGGTCAACGATTATGTTATCAGATTCAGATTGGTCTTCAAAATCAACCGCGAATGCTTGAGAGGAATAATACACATCTCGAAGAGTTGAAGATTTTTTTTGTCCTGTCAACCTATTAGCAAAAAATGCTAGCCACATTAATTGAGTGAATGCACGAAGTTGTGATGTATTTCTAGAACTTCTAACTGCCGTATTTGAACCAAGTATGTACTGCCGTATTTTTTTATCATATACAATATTGCTCACTGAGCGGCTAGGAATTGAAAATTTTGGGAAATTTCCTTTGTCAAGATCATCATAAATTTGTGCACCATGCTTTTTCAAAAGCTCAGCAAGATTTTTTTTCTTCTCATCTGAATTTTTTTTCTTAGCTTTCTTCTTCAACTATAGGTTCCTCCGTAATCATCTTCTTATAATTTGGTTCTTTCTTTTTACCAGCAAGCTCTGTACAAAATTGTGCTATCAGTGGAATATATTTTGAATAAAGATTCTTTCTCTTAATGGCAGCTTCAGCTTGCCCTCTTTTAGACATAAATGAAGATAATTTTCTAGATAGAGATAGTAACGCCAGTTTTAATTCACGTTCAATCTCAGGCCTATCCGCTACATTTTCTTTTCCTACTGTTTTGTAAGGCACTCGTGTAGAACAGATGTGTGATACTATCACCAATGGTGGATCTCCTTTTATTTTATAGCGTGACCAATCAGTATCGTTTACAACTTTTAGAACTACATCACTTCCCTCATCATAAAGAAGTGGAATTCTGTTAGCAAACCGATAAACTTTCATTCCACGACTAGAAATTTTTCC
>LULL01000488.1_pt1 | contig 10929 bp, 15 predicted proteins | sample 728161 | NCBI WGS metagenome assembly LULL01 (sample SAMN03860290, study PRJNA289734) | marine metagenome | biome: seawater column; feature: ocean; material: water; isolation source: Red Sea water column Station 149 - depth 500m | place: Saudi Arabia: Red Sea | collected 2011-10-15 | depth 500 m
GCCAATTGGTTGTGCGATAGGTTCTAGGGGCAGGTTTATTCATTTTGAAATTATATGGCTGAATAAATCTTCGTGGATAGGTTTATGCAACAAAGCCATACCCACCTGATATGGCATTATTAGCGACTGAAACGGTTATAGAACAGGCTGAGCAATTAGCAAATGAACTTGCGGAAATGTCGAATTTAGAAGAGGTTTGACCATAAATTAGACCATCGGATTTTTGAACTGATGGACCTTCAAATAGACCGTTGGTCTAAACTGTTTTTCTTATTTTTTCCATTGAAAAACCCTCTAAACTCATGATTTAGAGGGTTCGATATATGGTGGGCCCACCGTGACTTGAACACGGGACCAACGGATTATGAGTCCGCTGCTCTAACCAACTGAGCTATAGGCCCTATACTTTGTAACCTATTGTATTCACTACAATTCAGCTTGAGACCAATATTAGCTAAATTCAAATTTAATTACAAGTTATTTCTTGAGTAGACCCATAGTAGACCGCAGAAATTACTGTAATATGTAGCTATATATTGTCAAGCCTAGCGGATTCTAGCCCATGTCAGCAAACCGAGTAAAGCTTACAAAGTCATTTATTGATCAACTCGAACTAAAACCTGCTATTTTTCGTGATAGTGAGTTAATTGGTTTTGCTGTACGGGTTAATACCTCATATAAAACATATATCGTTGAGAAAAAGGTTAATGGCAGGTCTACTCGGTCTACTTTGGGTATTCACGGTCAAATAACCCTTACTCAAGCAAGAGTATTGGCACAAGAAGCTCTACTTGAAATGAGGAAAGGTGTAAATCTTAATGAGAAGAAAAAGAATCGTATTACGGACGCTGAGAAGCTCTATCAGGTAAAGCAACAGCAACCGACTCTCTTTGAAGCCTACAGTGTTTATATTGATGAGCGAGAGCTAAAACCACGTACGCTAGATGACTATAGTGACGTTATTAATGGCTACTTATCAGATTGGAAAGATATCAAATTAAAGGATATCAACCGTAAAATGATTCAGGATAAACATAAAGAATTATCCGAACGCAGTAAGGCCCAAGCAAATATGGTTATGCGAGTTTTTCGCGCGATCTATAACTTCTCAATAGAACATTATTTAGATGATGATGAGAATCCAATTCTTCCACCTATCAATCCCGTGCGTACGCTAACTGCAAAAAAATCTTGGAATAAAATTAAAAGAAGAAAAACATACATCAATGAAGATAAATTACCTGACTGGATTAACGCTGTATTAAATTTTCAAGATCGTGGTCAAAAACTTGAGACTAACAAAGATTTCCTGCTCACCTTGATTTTGACTGGCTTTAGACGAGAAGAATGTGAATCACTCGCTTGGTCTGCAATTGATCTTAAATACGGCTTTATCACTTCAATAGATCCCAAAAACAATGAGCCGCATACATTACCTATGGGCGATTATTTATGGGCAATGATGAAAAAAAGAAGAACAGCTATAAATGCAGAATGGGTCTTCCCTTCTGCAAAATCAGTTTCTGGCCATATTACAAATATTTCTAAAGTGCGGAATAAAATCAACGAGAGCTGCGGTATACCTTTCACTTTCCATGATCTTCGTAGAACGTTCGGCTCAATAGCTGAAGGTTTAGACTATGGGAAATATACGATCAAAAAACTGCTAAATCATAAAGAAGAAGATGATCGAGACGTAACGGCTGGATATGTACAAGTAAGTGATAAAAAGCTACGGGCCGCAATGAATGAGATCGAGATAATAGTTTTAGGTGAACATAGACAAAACCATTCCGATAAATGATGGAATGGTAGTTTGTTTTTTTGAAATGCAAATATTTAAATCTTAAAATTAAAAAACCGCTTAAGAAAGCGGCTTTTGCGGACGCGGGTTCAACTCCCGTCATCAAAGACTAAGAATGATTATTTAATAAATGATAACGATCCATAGCAGCTAAATGCCAAGGGTATGTTTCAATCCTCTTTCTTAACTCCGCCTGTTTTTCTTTTTCAATAAACGTCCATGCGACAAAACCACCATCGTTGAAATGATCATGGATTGCTGAGCCCATGTGTGGGTTGATGCCTCTTACTGCAGCACCAAACTGTCTCCACCACCCGCTTAGCCACACCAGATGCATTGCCATTGCTCTGACGTTCATCGAATGTGGTTGGTTATCTGCACTGAACAGTGCGATTAGGTGATGGACGTATTCAACGGCTACAGGAATCTGATCAAATGAGATCTCATCTATGCCATTTACATTGAAGCGTTGGTGAATGAGCTTGTAGGCATCAGAAAAGTTAAGGTGCTTAGTCTTTGCTACAAGCATATTTACAGCATCGTTTAAAACCACACGTTCAGTTTTATGGTTCTTGGTTTTAGGCTGTACTTCCCTATCCAAAATATCTAAAACCCATTTGCGGAATTCTTTAGCGACTGGCGTGCGAGCAAACATAGCAATCAAATGACATCCACGTAATGAGAAAATCCGTAACCTCAAATTGAGGTTCTGAGAATTTGCAACTAACTGGGTCATTGAAATAGAAAACTCATCCTCTTTTCTTTTGTAGATCTGATTGATTTTATCTGTACGTGAATAACCTAATGCATCAGCTAACTCAGCAGCTGTTAACCAAATTTGGTCATCGTTTTGTTGTATTGGATGAAATTGTATAGAGTTAAATGATAGACTACTCATGTCTAATCTCCTTGCCGAGAGTGGATAATAAGCCTCGATAGCCGTCCAAAGTCATCGAGGCTTTTTTATTGTCACTAATTTAGTAACATTGACACAACTTTAATATGATACTAATCTAGTGTCAATAACTAAGTTTTTGAGTTTTCATATGTCACATAAAACACGTACACAAAATCAAGATGAGTGGAAACGAACACAAATACGTATCCCTCAAGATCAATACGATGACATTGTTTCCTATGCAGAAGACAAAGAAATATCTCTTAATACAGCTATGATTGAACTTATAGATAATGGATTAAAAGTTTCAGAAAGTAGCGTCAATCCAGAAGATATTGATATCAAAATTATTAACTTAAAAAATGGAAAGAAACGCCTTGTATATGGAAAACTCTTAAAGGCTTTTGATCTTGATTACACTCAAGATCTAGATTCACTTAAATCAGATATTGAATTCTCATTAGAAAGGTTATATGAATCTTCATTGCTTAAACGATTATCTTTTTTTAATAAAAAAGTTTTTGTTTATCAAGGAAACAATCATCTAGATATTGTGGATGATGGTGTTGGTAGTCTAAATTGGTTGATTGTTGAAGATCATTACGTAGTAAGAGATCAAAAATAATATGAATATAGAAACTACATACTTTGGACTAACAAATACTGATTTAGCTTTTTGGTCAATGCTAGGTACATGGCTAGCTTCTATTGGCACAATAGCAGCTGTAATAATTTCATTGATAATAGCAATTAATTCCAACAAATTAAAATTGAAGATTAATAGTAACACCTCCCATTTTCCTACTTCTAGTGGCTCAATTAATTTTGAAGATATATATTTTAGTGCCGAAGCAGTAAATATCTGTGATAGAACAATTACTATTGAAAATATTTACTTTGAATTACCAGATCAATCATCAATAATATTTCCATATGAAAATAACCCATTCTCTACAAAATTACCAAAAAAATTAGAACATTCCGAGAAAGTAATATTTTTTCTATCTTTTTTAAAAAATAAAGATAGTTTAGCTGAGTATTTTAAAAAATTAAATAATAAAAATTTAAACTTAAAGAAATGGAAAATTTGTGTCACAATTTCAACTGGAGATAAATTTAAAACCAAACTTCACCCAAATATTATTAAAAAGTTAAAAGAAATAAAAAAAGCACCTTAAGGTGCTTTTTTAAGATTCTGCCATAATTTACTTTCCATTTGTTCAACATCCTTAAGCTCAACAAATTTGTACCTATAATTTCTTGTCGTTAAAGAGGCTTTATCCACTAACACCAATGTATCCGAGACTTTTTCTACTAGATACCATTCTGTTGAATCATCTTTAAGTACTATCTTATTAGAAGCTTTAGTTGGAAATTCAAAGTTTTTACTAAAACCATTCACGGTAGGTGCAACGACGAGCAGTATAAAAACACATACTGACCTAACTACCAAGTTATTGTTTTTATTAAACAATATAAAAGTATTTATAAAAATCAATTTTAGTATCAGAGAAATGAATGTCATATCAAACACTGGAAGATAATGAGTAACAATAAATATAAGATTTATAAAAACAATTAACTTCCACGATATCCTATCCATAACATCAAATTTCATTATTGAATAGGCATACAAAGCAACCAATGCAAATAGTATTGAAGAATATGAACTCAATGCTAATTCATTATAACTAAAAGAGCTGATTAGAAACTGGAGATCAAAAGGTAAAAGATACCCAATCTTATAAAAAATTCCGATAATTAGTGGAATAATAGTTATTATTGGGATGAAAGTTATTACATCATTTACTTGAATTTTATTCATTTTATTTAGGTAGCTCAACTTCTAGCTGCAACAAACGCTTTCTAGCCACTTCTTTCTGCTCAGGAGTAAATAACTCCTCAAACTCTGGCTTAAGCACTAAATACTCGACTGTTAATTTCAATGCTTCTTTTCCACGCAAACTTAATTCTACAAGTCCATCATGTATCTGATTTGGAGAGCTTAATAATTCATCTGCTACTTGCTTTCCACCACGCTCATCCACCATCTTTTTAAATCGCGTTGGTCTATAAGGAGGCGTTAACTCTTTAGATTTATCATAAATCTGACGCATTGCCTCATTGAATTGGTCTACTTGGTTGGTCATTTTTACTCTCACTTTTTAGTTATAAATAATAGTTATAGTCAAGGCCAAATTTCTTCGGCTTTGACTGTAATGCTAGAGATTAGAATTTTAGGTTACTATAAACCCAAAATTTATATAATTATCCCAACTTTTCACAATACTCTTTTCATTAAAACTAAATGGAGCAAATAAATCTTGCTTATAATTTTTAAATTGCTCATCTTGAGTATTTAATGGATCATTAGTGTATAAAACATAATAAATTTTCAATAAAAGAGGTAATCCTGAATTGAACCCTAGCCTCCCCATACTCTTTCCATACTCATGCGCAAATTTATCTAAGTTATCAAAATCATAAGAGTTTTGTCCGAATGAAGGTGTATTCAGCACATAGTCTCTTAATAATTCCAAAAATTTATCAAAAAAATACTTATCAGTCATACAGCTAGGCTTTAAAGACTTCTGATCCATAGCTAAAAAGATGAATGCTATATTTGAGGCAACCTGAGCATGAGAATTATTTAATAAAGCCATTTTCTGTAAAACTCTAATTAAATCTCTTGAATTTAGATTAAATATTTTTGATAACAACAATATGTCACTATTATTCACTCTTAAATTAAATTTTTGAGTATAATTTAGTATAACTTCTTTATAGCCATCATGATCACGCTTAGGAAACTTAAAATTTAAATCAATAAATTTTTCTAAATAACTATTTGCAGATTTAAAGCCATAAAAGCTATTTATTGATTCCTCCAACTGATTTTTATTAGTTGAAAGAACAAATACAATATTAGGAATATCAAAAAAATGTTTGATTCTTTCAATCAGCTTGATAGAAAACTCAGGCTTACAGCGATCCAACTCATCCACAATAAATATTAAAGGTGTATCTAAATCTTTAACTAGATTAGCCAGTGCCTCTTGAAAATACTTTAGTTCATTTTTATTAGTATTATAATCTTCAACTAATCCTGTAAGGTGTTCCTTTAAACCTTCTTCTAATAATTCCCCCGCCTTTTCACCAACCTCTCCAGCAGCATCCTTAGCCGTTGTAAAAGTTTCCTGAGCCATCTTACCAAAATATCCTGCCCCCATCACTGTCATTGCTAACGACCAAATAAGCATAGGTAAATTTGGCAACACAGCATGATAAACATTAATAAATTTTTCTTTAAATTTAGCAGCAACTGTAGTGTCAACATCCACCGCATTCAGGATTTCCATAGATAGAATGAGAAATGGGTCTTCCATAAAATCGTGTGCAAAAGCATCAATATAGATAACCTTATGTCCTTTATCTTCTAAATCTGCTTTCCAGTTTTTTACAAACCATGTTTTACCCGCTCCCCATTCGGCATCTAAGGCAATTGTTGCTCCACATTGCAAGTTAGAAACGAAGCCTGTTAACCTCTCGCCTAGTTTCGCACGTCCCCATAAATCACCTTGGAAAGGTACAGTAATTTCTTCTTCACGATCTTTAATAAAATTAGTATTTCTATTCATTTCTATAAATATTTGAAATTAAAAATTAAAGTATATTATTAATTTCTAAAAGGTCAATTTTAATAATCCTCTACCCATGTTTATGCTGTGGGTACTTAACCAGAAGTGAACCATCAAACGGCGACTACGACATTTGCTCTGAATGCTTTTGGAAGGATGATCCTGTACAAGCAGAAGTTCATGATTGGGCTGGAGGTGCAAACGTGCCTTCATTCAGCCAAGCCCGAGAAAACTTTAAAAAGTATGGTGCAATAGAAGAACGCTTTGTTAAGAATGTGAGAAAGCCGAGGGATGAAGAGATTCCAAAGGGTTAAGCATTTCTAATTAAGTTTGATGTTACCTTTGCAATAAACCATACATAATAGTCTGTATGATTAAAATAGTTCTTGTTAACATGCTACCCCAATGATACCTAATGAGGGTTTTGAAGGTGGCTACACCATATATAGTAATTGGCTGCCCCACGACGGGCGGCGGTAAAGTTATTTCAGGAAATATTAGTTTCTTGATCGAAGGTAAAGCCATTGCTTGCGTTGGTGATAAAGCAACCTGCCCTAAACACCAAACTGTTTCAACGATCATTAGTGGCGATCCATACATGCAAGTGTTTGGAAAGGCTGCCGCACGAGTGAATGATTCTTTATCTTGTGGCTGTAAGCTATTACCACAACAAAATCTTGTTGTTCAGGATAATGGTGGTAGTTCAAGTGCGTCATCGTCAACATCCTCTAAAGACAACCAAAGTAGCTTCCTAAGCTCAGAAAGCTTCGGACATAGATTCCAATTAAAGGATCAATTAACAGGAAACCCTCTAAGTAATATCTGCTATGAAATTGAGAAAAATGGCGAAATTATTCATGGTACGACTGATGATCAGGGTTTTACTGAGCTAGTCACGAATACGAGTGCAGAAGAAGTAACTATTAGCATTATTTATGAGGAGCATCAACATGGATAAAAATCCCACAAAACAATCAGCTAAAATAATAGTAGCAAATGCAACAGCAAAATTATCTAAATTAAAAAATAATCAATCACCACCAACCACCGAAATAAAAATTGAAACCAAAAGAAAACTAACATCTGGTGAAATTAAGATGTGTCAGTTGGTATTCAAAGATGCTATTGATTACTCAAAAGTATGGCTTCATATCGGTGGTTTTATTCATAGCGCTACAGGTAATGCCATGACACCTGCGGGAGAAATAATGTTACCCCGCTCAGAATATTTAGAAACACCAGATTTCAGTCAAACAATTGGAGAAAATCGACATTGGTTTATACATGAAATGACTCATGTCTGGCAGTATCAAATGGGTACTTCTGTAGGTTGGCTAGGTTTAAAACAGTTATGCAAAGGTGGTTATACATCTAATGTGCAATCAGCAGATTCTGGTGGAGAGCTCAAAGCATACGACACTGACATACTTGGCAGAGATTCTGGTAAAAAGTTTAATGAGTTTAACTTTGAACAACAAGGACGCTTAATTGAGTTTTGGTTTGATGCTTGCTACCTCCAGAACGTAAATCCTTCCCGACCACATCATATACAAAGTTTAAAGCTTTTAGGGTATGTTGAAAGAATCTTGAGAGATTTTATTCTAAACCCACATGATAAATCATTGTTACCGAGCAGCTAAAGATGATAAAAAAGAGCTTAAAATTTAGCCTTATGTTGACTATAGGTATTGTATTAAATGCATGTAGCCAAGGTCCGCGGCCATTAGAGATAACCATTAAACAAGATAATCTATGTGCATTTACAAACAGTACTAAAACTTACTATGGTGTTGATAATACATTTTTAATTTACTTGGGTAAGATTGACTATACTAAAGAGTTCAAAAGTACCTACGAAAAGCTTTATAAAAATACGCCTCTTCCAATAGATGAAAAAAATTGTGTTCTAATACCTATCAAGGAAATCGAAAAAAATACTGCTTATGAGATTGTATTAAGTACAAATAAAAGCTTTAAAACAAATGTTTGTTTAATTGATCGTAACAATAACTTATCGATTAAATACGTCGATTCTGGTAAATCTACCTGTGATTAATCCATGTACAATCTAAAGCCCTCTTATGAGGGCTTTTACACGAATTTAAGAGCCAAAGGATTAACATGAGGAAAAACATTTAAGTAGAATGGTTTATCGGCTATAAAAACTAATTTTGATAAGAAAGCATCTAACGGATAAAAATATGTCTGCATTTTTGATAATCATGGGATTCATCTTAGCTTTCTCTGGAATGATCTTTGGTCCATATATATTTCATAAACACATCAGAAACCACCAAGAAAGTCATGCGATGGGCTTTTTATGTATGCTTCCTGGTATGTTTGTTGTGATGCTTGGCTTTTATTTAAGATGAGAAACTGTAGTACTTATACATCGTTGAATTAAGCCCTTCAAAAAGGGCTTTTTTTATTTCTTTAAAAATAATGCCCTCTCTGCTTCACGGCGGCGAACCAAGCCCTTTAACACTTTACCGCCGCCTCTGTTCCACTTTGGAAACTCGTCTGCTGCAGCTTTATAATCTAAAGCATTCAGATACTTCACTAAGGTCGACTTTTTAAAAGCATTCGTACCGATGTTATAAGCCAAAGAAACCATTGCATCGAATTGATTTTGTGATAGTGGAACACTCACAACATCATTTACAGCCGTTTGAAAGCGCCTCAAATCATGTTGAAAAAAGGACTTTGCTTGTTCTAAGGTACAACTATCGCCTTTCTTTACAGCAACACCATTTGGATAAATCGTTGTCCCGTAACCGATGGTCCAGACTCCTACACCATCGTCATAAGCTTTCAATCTTAGATCTTCAAAACTGGTGATGAGTTGGATACCTACAGAACTTATGGTCATTTCAGAATCAATCGCGATTCCAAGCATATCGGCAACATCATAGGCTGTAGCTACATTGATTAATTTATCAGTGGCATCAACTTGTTTTTGGGTCAGCTTTCCACCACTGATTTTACGTAAATATTCGATGATCGCTTTCATGATTCCTCACCTACTTTTTTGCTAATCATTCGATCTACCCAAAGCGTGCCTTTGAAGCCCACAATACCACCCACAAAGATTGAAAGCTGCATAGGTAACGCTAAATACTCTAATGCACTCACAATCGTTAACGTTAGACATCCGCACAACACAGCTTCTAACCAGTCGATCTTTCCACGTTTCTTGAGTGATCTTACGATCGCGACAATCACTGACAGAATTACAGCGACCACTGTAAGGTTATGCGCATCTAACCAATCAATTGCATATTTAAAATAATCTTGCATTCACTTTTCTCCAGATAATAAAAAACCGCCCGTAAAGGCGGTCAATTCGTTATATAAGAACTTCCAGAGGGAAATCTTATTAGATTACGTTTCCACAGATATCTTTAGCACCTGTCGGGTATGTATTTTGAAGTTTGGTATGGTCTGTAATTAACTCAACTGATACTTCTTTTCCAATAATTGGGGATCCTACTGGAATATTTTGGACACCAATGTTGATCGTAAAATAACCTGCACTTGGTTTTACTGAGTATGAACCTATGTAGCCAAGATTATTCCCATTTGAAATCACTCCAACTTGTTGAGTTTGCTGATTAATATAAAATCCAACCCTCACCCCATTATTTACATCACTATTACTTAATAAATTCTCTGAAAGTACATTGCCAGTTGAAACATCAGCAACATGCCATCCAGAAAAAATTAGATTCGGCTGTGCAGGAATATTGTTGAAACTTGCAAGCATGTTCATTAAAACATTTTTGCCATCTTTAGTGCCCATAAATGCACCTGGCATTAAAGCCAAAGCACTATTACCAGTTAAATTAATATTGGGCGCTTTTATAATCATTTCGTAAGCAATGATGTTACTTTGACTTAACGGTACGTCACCAATATCTTTGGTTGGATCACTTATCTTATTGTTTCCATATCCACTACTGACAGCTACATATGTTTTATATGTATTGCTTGCTGATAAAGTTATAGAAGCTTTTTGACCACTAACATTAGGAAAAGGTATAGCTTGAGCTGAAATTGCATTTAGCTGTGTCTGATTAGCATCAAAATTATAAGTACACTCAGCAAATACGTTACTTGTAGCAGCAATTGTTATCAAAGATCCTAGAACTAATTTTTTCACTTTTATACTCTTTGTTGTAATAGAACGGTCAGTATACTAAAAGTAGTACAGTTGTAAAAAAATTAAGATGAATAGAAATACACTTTCATTGGTACGGAAATAAATCAATTTTTTTAAGTCTTCGCAGCTTATTGTAAAAACTAAAAACCCCTCAAAAATTAACTTGAGGGGTTTTCTTATAATCAGAGTTTAATCAATATGATTACTTTTGATTTTTAAGTTTCTTTTTCAATTTAGCTAATTTGCCTTCATGTTTAGCTATTTTCTTTAGGCGAGCTTTAATTTGTTTCTTAAGGGATTTAACTTGTTTAGCCACGATGTTACTCCTTGGTTTGAATAGCTACTAATTTTATAGACACCTTAAAGTTAGATAAAATGACTAATAAACGAGGTGCTTATGAGCAGTAAAAGATACCCAGATGAATTCAAA
>LULL01000811.1_pt1 | contig 10925 bp, 9 predicted proteins | sample 728161 | NCBI WGS metagenome assembly LULL01 (sample SAMN03860290, study PRJNA289734) | marine metagenome | biome: seawater column; feature: ocean; material: water; isolation source: Red Sea water column Station 149 - depth 500m | place: Saudi Arabia: Red Sea | collected 2011-10-15 | depth 500 m
GTCGCGGACCGTGTTGACCGCACGCTTCACGAGGCGGCGGGCCGCCTCGGCGGTGACACCGAGCTCCTCGCCGACCTCGCGGTACGAGCGCTTGCGGCCGTCATGGAGGCCGAAGCGCTGCTCGACGGCGTAGCGGGCACGGGAGTCGAGGACGTCGAGCAGGCCCATGGCCCTCTCGTTCTCGGCCCGGTCCATCACCTCGGCCTCGGGTCCGGGGGTGGCGTCGGGGAGGAGGTCGACCAACTCGTTGCTGTCGTCGTCGCCGATGGTGCGGTCGAGGGAGGTGGGGGTGGTCAGCCGGTGGAGGCGGGCGTGCTCCTCGTCGAGCTCGTCACCGTTGCCGGAGACGGCCCGCAGGGCGGCCCGCAGGCTGGCCGAGCGGTCGCCGGGGAGGCGGACCAGGCTGGCCTTCTGGTCGAGGGCCCGGCCGATGGCCTGGCGGATCCAGAAGGTGGCGTAGGTGGAGAACTTGAAGCCCTTCCGCCAGTCGAACTTGTCGACGGCGTGCTCGAGGCCGAGGTTGCCCTCCTGGATGAGGTCGAGCAGCTCCATGCCGGGGGGCAGGGGGTAGCGGCGGGCGACGCTGACCACGAGGCGCAGGTTGGAACGGATGAACCGGTCCTTGGCCTGGGCGGCCTTGCGGATGGCCCGGTCGAGGGCGGCGCCGGTCTCGCCGGCCTCCTTCTTGGCACGGGCCTCGGCGCCTGCCTCGATGATCTGGGACAGCTCTCGCTCCTCCTGGGCGTTCAGGAGGGGGACCATGCCGATCTCGTTCAGGTACTGGCCGACGGAATCACTCATCTTCTACTCACGCTCTTCTGTGGTGTTGGGGGGATCTGGGACCGCGCGCTGGCACACGGCGGACTGCGAAGGGGTGGGAGCCGTTCCGCATCATCGGGGTCTCGGCTGCTCCGACGAGTGCACATACAAGCACAGATCGTGGTCGAAGGGAAGCCCAAACCGTATGACTGGTGGCACATGACTGCATAATCGCAGGTCAGCGACCCTGAATGGTCGGTATTTCCCGTGATGCGGGATGCTCAGGGCGTCCCGGCGTCGTCCGTTCCGTTGCATGCCCACTGGGTAGGCTCCCCCCGTGACCGACGCCGCGGCGCCTGCCCCCATGCGGATCGGCGTGTTCGGCGGCACCTTCGATCCGCCCCACGCCGGCCATGCGGCAGCGATCGAGGCGGCGGTCGCCCACCTCGCCCTCGACCGGGCCATCCGCAAGGCCGCCCAGGCCAAGGACCGGTTCATCCGTTCCAGGAGGGGCCATCGGCCACGGCCGACACCTTGGCCGAACTGGCCGACGAGCACCCCGCTGCCGAGCTGCTGCTCCTGCTGGGCGCCGATGCCGCCGCCCTGCTCGACACCTGGCTGCGCCCCACCGAGGTGCGCGACCGTGCCACGATCGTCGTCATGCGACGGTCGGGAATCGAGGGCGGTGCGCCACCGGGTTGGGCGGTGGAGGAGTGGGACGTCGACCTGCCCGCGTTGTCCAGCAGCGAACTTCGGGACCGCTACGCCGCCGGCGAGTTGTGCACCGGTCTCGTGCCCGAGGGCGTCGACCGGGTGGTGCGAGAGCTCGGGCTCTACGGGACGGGCGGGCGACCGTGAGCGTTGAGGAGGCACGCGAGGGGTCGACGCCACCGCCACCGCCACGGCCGCGGCTCGAGGTCCCGACGCACCCACCGCGCTTCCGTCAGCGGGTGCCGACGCCGCCGCTGCCACCACTCTGGCGGTGGGGCTTCCCGTTGCTGCTGCTCGTCGCCGCCGTCTGGTCGGCGTTCCTCGTACTCGAGGGCTTCGACCGGGTCCTCGACAGCGAGGAGGGTGAGGTGGTCGAGGTGGTCACCGACCCGACCGCGCCGGGCTTCGAGGCGTTCGTGGAGCAGACCTGGTCGCTGCTGGCCGCGTCCGAGGACGACGGCGGCGGGCTGACCGGCGTCGCCGTCCTGGCGGTGGCCGACCGGCAGAACGGGGGCGGCACCGTGCTGGTGCTTCCGCCCGAGTCGCGCACGGGTGGAGGATCCCTCGTCGACGCCTACGCGGCGGGTGGCGAGGCCGGGTTGCGGGCCGCGGTCGTCGGCCTGCTGGACGTGGAGGTCGGCGGCACGGCGTTGCTGACCCCGGCCCGTCTGACCAGCCTGGTGGAGCCGGCCGGTCCGATCGACGTGGCCTCCGAGGGCGAGGTGGTGGCCGGTGCCGACGCGGCCGGCTGGCTGGCAGAGGCATTCGAGGATCCGATCCGGCGGGTGTCCCGCCAGGAGGCCTGGTGGCGGGCGTGGCTCCAGGCCGTCGGCGCGGCGGCCGACCCCGAAGAGCGCCTGCCGGCCATCGCCATCGAGGTCGTGGACGTGGTACGGGCGATCAGCGGTGGCGACCTGCGGGTCGTGGCCTGGCCGTCGCTCGATCCGGCGCCCGACTGGGTGGCAGGCACGGTGGTCGAGACCTTCCCGTTCCCGATCCCGGCCGCGCCCGGGGCCCGCATCACGGTGCGGCTGCTCAACGGGCACGGAGACTTCACACTGGACGAGCTGGCCCGACAGTTGCTGGTCGCCGCCGGTGCGGAGGTGTCGGTGGTGGGCAACCACGAGGACTTCGACGTGATCGGCACGCGGGTGCTGTACCGGGATCCGGCCCGCGAGGCCGAGGCGGCCCGCCTGGCGGTCGTCGTGGGCGGCGGCACGCTCCACGACCCGCTGCTCAGCCCTGCCGCCGACCTGACCGTCGTGCTGGGCGCCGACTTCGCCGCCGAGCACGACGAGGTGTCCACGGCCCTCCCCGGCGACGCCGGGTCCGGATAGCGTCGCCGCCCGTGGAGGACTCGGACGTCGACCCGCGCCGCTGGGCGCTCGAAGCCGCCCATGCCGCCCACGGGGGACTGGGCCGCGACACCGTCGTCATCGACGTTGGCGACGTGCTGGCGGTGACCGACCTCTTCGTGGTCACCAGTGGCGCCAACGCCCGACAGGTCCGGGCCATCGTCGACGACGTCGAGGAGTTCGTGGCGCTGGCCGGCGGTCCGCGCCCGGTGCGCGTCGAGGGCCGGGACACCCGGCAGTGGGTGCTGATGGACTACGCCAGCTTCGTGGTCCACGTCTTCGACGAGGAGACCCGCGCCCACTACGACCTCGAACGCCTCTGGTCTGACTGTTCGCGGGTTGATTTCGCCGACGGGGCATAGGGCAAAGGCGCACCTGCGTGTCCCCTGATTCGGGTCAGGCAAGATTCGGTGCACGGACGCGAAGACGCCGCAGGCCTGGTGACCTGCGGCGCTCGGTGGAGCTAGGGGGAATTGAACCCCCGACCTCCTCCATGCCATGGAGGCGCTCTTCCAACTGAGCTATAGCCCCGGGGAGCGCTCAGACTACCAAGCGGGTGCCCGGAGCGGACCGGGAACATACCGCCATCCGAGGCCCCGATCGGTAGCCTCGTCAGCCGTGTCCACCCCGTACGACCCCCAGGCCATCGAGGCCCGCTGGCAGCAGCGATGGCTCGACGACGGCACCTACGAGGTCGACAACGACGACCCCCGGCCGCCCTACTACGTGCTCTCGATGTACCCGTACCCGTCCGGGCCGGCGCACATGGGGCACGTCCGCAACTACACGATGGGCGACCTGCTGGTGCGCTACCGCACCATGCGGGGCGACGGGGTCCTCTCGCCGATCGGCTTCGACTCCTTCGGGCTGCCCGCCGAGAACGCCGCCATCCAGACCGGCACGCACCCCCGCATCAACACCGAAGCCAACATCGAGCTGCTGTCGGCCTCGCTGCGCCGCATCGGCGCCGCCTACGACTGGCGGCGGGTCGTCAAGAGCCACGACCCCGACTACATCCGCTGGACCCAGTGGATCTTCCTCAAGTTCCACGAGGCCGGCCTGGTCTACCGCGGCGAGGCGCCCGTCAACTGGTGCCCCGGCTGCGTCACCGTGCTCGCCAACGAGCAAGTCCTGCCCGACGGCACCTGCGAGCGTTCCGGCGACGTCGTCGAGCACCGCGACATGGAGCAGTGGTTCTACCGGATCACCGCCTACGCCCAGGAGCTGCTCGACGACCTCGACGACCTCGAGTGGCCCAACAAGGTCAAGGTCATGCAGCGCAACTGGATCGGCCGATCCGAGGGCGCCGAGTTCGGCCTGCCGATCGTCGACGTCGACGGCAACGCCCGCACCGACGTCGAACCGCTGTCCGTGTTCACCACCCGGCCCGACACCAGCTTCGGCATGACCTTCGCCGTCATCTCGCCCGAGCATCCCCGCATCGACGAACTCACCACCGACGACCGCCGGGCCGACGTCGAGGCCTTCCGGGCCTCGCTGGCCGGCCGCTCCGAGATCGACCGCCTCTCCACCGAGGGCGCCCTCGACAAGCGCGGCATCGACATCGGCGGCCGCGTCGTCAACCCGTTCACGGGACGGGCCATCCCGCTGTTCGCCGCCGACTACGTGCTCATGACCTACGGCACCGGGGCGATCATGGCCGTCCCCGGCCAGGACCAGCGCGACTGGGACTTCGCCGAGGCCCACGGCTGCGACATCGTCCGCACCGTCCAGCCGCCCGACGACTTCGACGGGCAGGCCTACCTCGGCGACGGCCCCGCCATCAACAGCGAGTTCCTCGACGGACTCCACGTCGACGACGCCAAGGCCGCCGCCATCGACTGGCTCGAGGAACGGGGCCTCGGTGAGCGCACCATCAACTACCGGCTCCGCGACTGGCTGTTGTCCCGCCAGCGCTACTGGGGCTGCCCCATCCCGATCGTCTACTGCGACGACTGCGGTGAGCAGCCGGTTGCCGTCGAGGACCTGCCGATCGACCTGCCCGACGACGTCGAGTTCATGCCCACCGGCAGGTCGCCCCTCACCACCCACCAGGGCTTCCTCGACGCCACCTGCCCCGCCTGCGGGGGAGCGGCACGGCGCGAGACCGACACCATGGACACGTTCGTGGACTCGTCCTGGTACTTCCTGCGGTTCACCGACCCGTGGAACGAGGAGGCGCCCTTCGACACGGCCTCTGCCTCCCGCTGGCTGGCCGTGGACCAGTACATCGGCGGCGTCGAGCACGCCATCCTCCACCTCATGTACGCCCGGTTCTTCACCAAGGCCCTGGCCGACCTCGGCGTCGCCCCCGCCGGACTGCGCGAGCCCTTCGCCCGCCTCTTCACCCAGGGCATGATCCGCCTCGGCGGGGCCAAGATGTCCAAGTCCAAGGGCAACCTGATCGCCCCCGAGGAGATCCTCGACGACCAGGGCGCCGACGCCCTGCGCCTCGCCCACCTGCAGGTCAAGCCGCCCCAGGAGGACGTCGACTGGGAGGACTTCGGCATCGACGGGTGCGCCAAGTTCCTCGCCCGTGTCTGGCGCCTCGCCGTTCCCGGCGGCGACCTGGCGGCCGGCGCCCGAGACGGGGCGCCCACCGCCGCCGACACGGAGGTCGACAAGGCCACGCACCGGCTCGTCGCCCGCATCACCGACGAGTACGACCGCTGGTCCTACAACACCGCCATCGCCGGCTTCATGGAGTTCACCAATCTCGTCTACCGCTGGGTGCAGGCCGACGACGGGCCCCACGGCCCCACGCTGGACGCCGCCGTCGACGCCCTCCTGTTGGTCATGGCGCCCGCCGCCCCGCACCTGTGCGCCGAACTCTGGGAGGCCCGCAACGGCGGCCACGTCCACGAACAGCCCTGGCCCGAGGCCGACCCGGCCAAGCTCGTCGACGACACCGTCACCATGGTCGTCCAGGTCAACGGCAAGGTCCGCGACCGACTGGAGGTCCCCGCCGACCTCGACGAGTCCGGTGCCGAGGCGGCAGCCCTCGCCTCGGACAAGGTGGCCGCCCTCCTCGACGGCGCCGTCCCCCGCAAGGTCATCGCCCGGCCGCCGAAACTGGTCAACCTGGTCGTCTGACCGGGACCGGTGCCACGCCAGCCCCGGGCCTACTGCTCGCGAAGGAAGCGCTCCAGTTCCGCCGCCAGGTCCTCGCCGCTGGGCAGTTGCGCCCGCGGGTCGTGGAGGTCGTCGTAGATGGCCTCGAGCTTCTCCAGCATCGTGACGTGCTCGGGGTCGCGGGCCACCAGCTCGTCGAGGCGGGTCCGGGCCGCCAGGGCCTGCTCGGTGACCGGCGCCAGTCCCAGGTCCACCCCGAGCAGCGTCGCCAGCCCCTCGAGCAGCGACTCCGTGGCCGGGGCGAACGACGTGGCCGACAGGTAGTGGGGGACCTGCGCCCACAGTCCCACGGCGTCGATGCCGGCGGCCGTCGCCGCCACCTCGATCGCCGCCTGGGCACCGGCGGGCACCTCCAGGGAGGCGGTCACGAAGTCCAGGCGCTGCGTCAACTCCTCGCTGCCGGCCGTGCAGGCCAGGCGCGAGGGTCGGGTGTGCGGAACCGCCGCCGGATAGGCACCGAGGCCGACCACCAGCACGACCCCGAGGCCACGGCAGCAGTCGACGACCTCGGCGGCGAAGGCACGCCACTCGTGGTCCGGCTCGGCCCCGTGGAGGAGCAGCACGTCCCGGCCCTCCACGTGGTCCAGAAGGCGCACCTCGATGCGGGGCCACTCCAGGCCACGCGCCACCCCGTCCACGAGGCGGAGGGTCGGCCGTCGGGCCCGGTGGTCCAACAGGCGGTCCGTGTCGAAGCGGGCGACGGCATGCCCACCGCCCGACAGGAGGTGCGACACGGCGTCGGCAGCGGCCCCAGCGGCGTCGATCCATCCGTCCAGGGCGACCACCAGCACCGGCGACTCCAGGTCGGGGCGTTCCATCTGGACGAGGAGGCGCTCCTGGCTCACCGCGACCTCCTCACGGGAGACGGGCCGCGCACTCGGCGGCGATGTCGGCCAGCGCCAGCACCCGGTCGCCGAACAGTCGGACCAGTGTCGGATCGGCCTCGCCCATCACCCCGGCCTCGTAGCGGGCGTACACGCCCTCCACGATGCAGGCGGTGCGCCAGTGGGCGAACGCCAGGTAGAAGTCGAAGCCGTCCAGGTCCCGGCCGCTGTGGGCGGCGTACATCGCCCGGACCTCGTCGGGTGTGGGATAGCCCTCGGCGGAGGTGTTGAGCGGCGTGTCCCCGGCAGCCCGCTGGTCGGCGTAGGCGACCATGGCCGCCAGGTCGGCGAGCACGTCGCCCAGGGTGCACAGCTCCCAGTCGAGGACCGCGGCCACGCCGCCATCCCCACGCATCATGCAGTTGTCCAGGCGGTAGTCGCCGTGCACGATCCCCACGCCCTGCTGCTCGGGGATGCGGGCAGCCAGGCGCTCGTGGACGGCCAGGACGTTCGGGATGTCCCGGGTGGTGGACTGCTCGAACTGCGAGCGCCAGCGCTTCAACTGCCGCTGGATGTAACCCTCCCGGCGGGCCAGGTCGCCCAGCCCGACGGCATCGACGTCGAGGCCGTGGAGGCGGGCCAGCACCTCCACCAGCGAGGCACCCATCCGTCCCAGCAGGTCGGGGCCCACGTCGACGGCGTCCTCGTGTGTTCGCACCACGCGTCCCTCCACGAACTCCATGGCGTAGAAGGGGGCACCGTTGACCGCCTCGTCCTCGCAGAGTCCGACGATCCCGGGCACCGGCACGCCGCTGCCGGCGAGGGCGCTGATGAGGCGGTGCTCGCGGGGCATGTCGGCCAGCTCATCATCGTGGTGCGCGCCGATCAGACGCTCGAATCCTCGCTGCGCGATGCGGTCGGGCTGATGGGCGGTTGCCCGCATATCCAGCTGCTCCTCAACGGAGTGAAATTCTCGCCGGGCGGCCGCCGCTTCGGCACCTATTACGGACAGGGAGGCGCGTCATGATGCGCGACCGGACTTATTTGCGCGGTGCTGCCGCGATCGCGGCGTTGTTGCTCGCCGGCACGGCGACGGGCGCGCAGGCCGCAAATTCGGCAGTTGCCCGCGATTGGCACGCATCCTGCACCGTGACCGGCGACAAAGGACCAGCAAAGGAGATTGGGTCATGTATCGCAGGACGATAGCCGCCCTCGCCGCCGGCATCGCGATGGCGCCCGCCGCAACCGCCCAGCAGGCGACCGAGGATTGGCAGACCATCGACACGCTGACCGCGATGGTCGCCAATGCGATGGGGCGTACCGCGACGCCGATCGACCGGCGCATCAAGCTGGCGCGCTGTCCCGAACAGGCGTCGATCACCGCGATCGACAGCCAGACGCTCGCGGTGCGCTGCGAATCGCTCGGCTGGCGCTTGCGCGTGCCGATGGCGGCGCAGGCGGGCGCGGCGACCCCCGCGGTCTTCGCCACAGCTTTTCGGTAAGCTACAACGCCATCGCGACCGAAGACGGCCGCGTCGGCGAAACGATCGCCCTGCGCGGCAATGACGCGAAAAACATGATCAGTGCCACCGTCACCGGTCCAGGGCGCGCAAGCCTTCAAGACTGATTTTCAAATAGTTAAGCCCCACTGGCCCGGTAGCTGTCGATTTTTCGACGCCGCCGGGCCTCTTTTTTTAATTTTTTGGCAACCCGCCCCTTAAAGCGCCGCTCCACTCGCCGTTAAAGGCTCTGAAGCAGTGCCGTCGAGTTTCCGACGGTGCATGATGGAGGCTAAGATGGCAGGTGACGACAAACTCGTCCTGCAGGTCGGCGGTGTCACGCGAGCGACACCCGTGCGCAGGACGGCAAGCGGTTCGACCGCTTCGGCGAACCAGCGCGCGACGGCCCAGCCCGCTCCGACGGCGATGCCCGTCGCGCGGCTGATCAGCCTTGCCAACGAAATGGCCGCGCAGGAGCCGCCGGTGGATTATGCCCGTATCGCATCGCTGCGCGCCGCGATTGCCAGCGGCGAATATAGCGTCGATCCCGTGGCAATCGCCAAATCGATGGCACTTTTCCACTGCACGGGCGGCAATTCGTGATGATCGAACAGATGCATGAGGTGCAGGCCAAGCTCGATTTGCTCGTCGGCGCGCTCGACGGGCATGATGCCGGGGCGATCGTGTCGGCGACCGAGGATCTGGCAACGGCGGTCATCCTGTTTCGCGGCGCCGGCGTTCCGGCGGGCAGCGAAATGCAGGCACGGGCGCTGATCGGCAAGACGCTGGGCCAGCTCGAAGCGGCCGCGATCCGCATCAATGTTCTGAAGAACTGGACGCGTCAGAGGATTGACATGAACCATGCAATCCGCGGCACGCAGCCGCGAGGTCCCGCTTTAACCTATTGATAAGCAAGATTTTCGGGGATTTTCCCGGAAATGGCACGATGATTGCTTCTCTTCTGCTGAAACAGCGGAACAGAGGCAATGAACGCAATCAACAACCCCCAGGCAGCGAACCGGATCGCCGCGCCCGTCATAGATGCGGTGCAGACGGCGTCGGCGCGCACGGGGGTCGATTTCGACTATCTGGTCGATGTCGCCCGCGTCGAAAGCCGCTTCAATCCCGGCGCCAAGGCCGCAACCTCGTCGGCGCGGGGCCTCTATCAGTTCACCAATCAGACCTGGCTCGCGACGCTCGAGCGCCACGGCGCCAATCACGGGCTCGCCTGGGCGGCCGACGCGATCCGCCGCGATGGCGCGGGCCGCCTGTCGGTCAGCGATCCGGCGCTGCGCGACCAGATCATGGCGCTGCGCGACGATCCCTTTGCCGCATCGAACATGGCGGCGGCGCTGACCGCCGATAATCGCGAGTTCCTCGAAAGGCGGATGGGCCGCGCCGCCGAACCGGTCGATCTCTACCTCGCGCATTTCCTCGGCAGTGCCGGAGCCGCGCGCTTTCTGACCGCGCTCGACGCGAACCCCGACCAGCCGGGCGCCACGCTGCTGCCCGAAGCCGCGGCGGCGAACCGCCCGATCTTTTACGCCCCCGACGGCAGCATGCGCAGCGTCGGCGAGATACGCGACCTGTTCCGCGCCAAGCTCGACGCCGGCGGCGGCGCACCGGTGATCCCGGTCACGCCGATCATCCTCGACATCAGCTTCATCGGCAATATCATGATCAGCCTCGCGATCCTGATGGTCGCGCTGTCGGCGTCGAAACCGCTCGATTTTTCGGCCTTCCCGACCGTCTTGCTGCTCGCGACGCTGTTCCGTCTCGCGCTCAACGTCGCCTCGACCCGCATCGTGCTCCTGAATGGGCATGAAGGCGGCGCGGCGGCGGGCAAGGTGATCGAGGCATTCGGCGAATTTCTGATCGGCGGCAATTTCGCCGTGGGCATCTTCGTCTTCCTGATCCTGATGATCATCAATCTGATGGTCGTCACCAAGGGTGCGGGCCGCGTCTCCGAAGTCTCCGCCAGGTTCACGCTGGATGCCTTGCCCGGCAAGCAGATGGCGATCGATTCTGATCTCGCCGCAGGCCTGCTGACCGCCGAGGAAGCCAAGGCGCGGCGGCGCGAAATCGCCACCGAAGCCGACTTCTACGGTTCGATGGACGGTGCCAGCAAGTTCGTGAAGGGCGATGCGGTCGCAGCCCTGTTGATCCTGCTTATCAACGTCATCGCAGGGCTGGTGCTCGGCATGACCAGCCACGGCCTGTCCGCGGGCGAAGCGGGCGCGCTCTACGTGACGCTGGCCGTCGGCGATGCGCTGGTCGCCTCGGTGCCCGCGCTGCTGCTGTCGATCGCCGCCGCAGTGATCGTCACGCGGGTATCCGACGCACGCAATCTGACTGACCAGATCGGCGGGCAGTTGTCCGATCCGAAGATCTGGCTTCCGGTCGCGTGCATCCTCTTCGTTATCGGCTGCATTCCGGCAATGCCGCAGTCGATCATCCTGCCGCTGTCGGCCGGGGCGTTCTGGCTGTGGCACAGCCTGCGCAAGCGCGAAGACGCGGCGCAGAACGTGCCTGAGCCCGTCGTCACCCCCGATCCTTCGCACATCGCGATCGACGAGGTGTCCGACCAGACGCTGGTCACTGTCCAGCTCGGCTACGGCCTCATCCACCTGACCGACGAGAAGCAC
>LULL01001537.1_pt1 | contig 10845 bp, 9 predicted proteins | sample 728161 | NCBI WGS metagenome assembly LULL01 (sample SAMN03860290, study PRJNA289734) | marine metagenome | biome: seawater column; feature: ocean; material: water; isolation source: Red Sea water column Station 149 - depth 500m | place: Saudi Arabia: Red Sea | collected 2011-10-15 | depth 500 m
CTTCTCTTCTCAACTGCCCCGTTATCGATCACTGGTGGCAGACGGAGACCGGGTGGGCCATCTGCGCCAACATGCTCGGGACTGAGCTGAAGGAGATCAAGGTCGGTTCCGCCACCGTGGCGGTGCCCGGTTTTGAAGTACAGATTTTGGACGAGACGGGACAGGCGTCGCCGCCGGGAGAAACGGGCAGTATCGTGGTGAAGCTCCCGTTGCCGCCGGGGTGCCTCCCAACACTGTGGAACGACGACGAGCGGTACAACAGTTCATACATCTCCGAGTTTCCCGGCTACTACCTCACCGGCGACGGCGGCTATGTGGATGAGGACGGCTACGTATTTGTCATGGGGAGGACAGACGACGTTATCAACGTGGCGGGGCACCGCCTCTCTACAGGCGAGATGGAGGAGCTTATCGGCGCCCATCAGGCGGTGGCGGAGTGCGCTGTCCTCGGGATTGAAGACGAACTGAAGGGAGAAGTGCCCGCCGGTTTCGTGGTGCTGAAGGACGGCTTCACTGTATCTGAAGAAGAATTGGAATCGGAATTAGTTCAATCCATCCGGAGCAACATCGGCGCCATTGCAAACTTCCGGCAGGCGGCGGTCGTGAAGCGGCTGCCCAAGACACGTTCGGGAAAAATCCTGCGGAAGACGATTCGGACTCTGGCGAATGAAGGGGACGCTCCCCTCCCCTCCACCATTGACGATCCTGCCATCTTAGACGAAATCAGGGCAGTGATGAAAAACCGCGGGATAGGAAATGCGTTTGGAAACCGCTGAAGCGGTTCTCGGGCGATTACGCCGTCCGTATCCCCTGACTGAAGTCAGGGGCTATGCGCAACGGAAAGGTGGCATATTTTGGAGGGTAGCTCCCAAATTTCCACAGTATGCTTTGCACATTCGGGGGTATGCGGAAGGAAATGAAAGACAAGACCGTTTCAACGGTTTTAAGGAAGCTTCAACCTAACAGGTCCTCCAAAGGACCCTTCGGGAAGACGACCTGTTAGGTTACTGGCGGCATAAGAACGAAAGGAGAAAACCATGTACGTACGAATGACACGAGTAGGGATGAAACCTGAGAACTTTGATGAGGCGAGAGATCTCTATAACAGCGAGGAGATATCCGGCGTCATCTCATCACAACCAGGTTATCGGTTTCATTATCTCTTGGAGAATGTGGATGATGAGGAGGACGGCATCTCCATGACAGCGTGGGACACTAAAGAGCACGCTGACGCCTACGAAGCCAGCGGTATCTACAAAGAGCTGGTGGGAAAAGTGGCAGGGTGGATGACCGGTCCTCCGGAACTGTCAACCTATGAAGTAAAGGAGTAAAAGATGAACCTCAATACACTATTCACAATCAATGTGGTGGTAGCAGGTCTGTTTGGTGTCGGTTTCATTTTCGCCCCGGAGGCGATGCTGGCACCTTACGGCATTCCGGCTGACCAAGCCGCCGCCTCGGCAACCATGAGCCGTTTCTTCGGCGCCTCAGTTCTCGGATACGGAATACTATTCTGGTTGATTCGGGGAACTGGTTCCTCGGATGCGAGGACCGCCGTGGTCAAGGCGGTGTGCCTCGGATTCAGTGTCGACTGTGTCGTAAGTATCTACGAGCAGATGACCGGTGACATCGGCCCTCTCGGCTGGTCCACGGTGGCGCTGTATGGCGTCTTTGCGGCGGCTTACGGCTACTACGGCTTCGGCAAGGGAGCAGAATAGAGGAAAACCTGACAGGTTGAAAAACTCTGTCAGGTCGCTTCCACATAGGGAAACCGCTGAAGCGGTTCCGTCTTTGCTTCGGCTCGTTATCCCCTGACTGAAGTCAGGGGCTATTGACGGTGTGGTGTGACGGGTGACCTCCTATTTCTTCTGGGGAGACAGGTAGGCGCTTTCTGCCCGAAGTCACGGCTGCTACCGATGAGAGGTGCCACGCCTTGAAAACATAGCCCCCGAATTTCCACAGGATGCTTCGCATACTCGGGGGTTATGGGACGGAGAAAAGGGCGAGGAACCGTTTCAACGGCTTCAATGCATTTCCAACCTGACAGGTCCTCCGAAGGACCCTTCGGGAAGACGACCTGTCAGGTTGTGGGGGCGAATTTTTCAGGAGCGGCGGTGAACTGGCTCTCGCAACCCCCGCAACAGAAGTAGATCGTCCCGCCGTCATGCTCCACTGAATGGGAGGCGGTGGCGGGGTTCACCTCCATACCGCAGACGGGATCCTTCACAAGAGTCGGCTCTTCAGACACCTCCGGGGTATCAGCGGTTGTTTCCGCTCTGGCCGCCTCCACGATTTCCGCAAGGATGGAGACGGCAATCTCCTCGGGCGTAACGGCCCCGATATCGAGGCCGGCAGGAAACTTGATGCGTTTTTTCTCTTCGGACGAGAGTCCGGCGGTGACTTCCGCCCCTTTCTTTCGGCTGGCGATGAAACCGATGTAAGTCGTCTCGGAAGCGAGCGCAGCTTTCAGCGCCGAAAGGTCGCCCTCCCCCTGCGTCGCCACCACGACCACGGAACGGCCCTCCGGAGAAGCGAAGCCGTCCTGCCTCTCCACGTTCTCAGGGAGTTCCACGTCCCCCTCACCGAAAAGGTGTACATCGAAGTCCATGGACGAGGCGATGTTCGCCACCGCCACTGCGGCGGGGGTGGTTCCGTAAATCAACAGTTTTGTCATGGGGATCACCGGTTCAATATGAAGTTCAAGTGTACCGCCGCTCTCGCAGGTGAGCAACACCTCTTTCACCGAATGATTGACGGCGGAGTCAGGTTGCGGTGTAATTCGGAGAATGGTCGCTTTTCCGCTTCGGATACACTTCAGCGCCTCTCTCACAACCACATCCTGAGAACAGCCCCCTCCGATCCACCCCTCCATTTTTCCATCCTCGATGATGATCGCCTTGGCCACCGGCTTGGCGGACGTCGGCGCCGAGGCGTTGATGACAGTGGCCAGGGCGAAGGGTGTCCCGGCCGCCTCGAGCTCGGAGGCGCGTTTTATCCAGTTAAGCATAAGGCCTCAAGAAATTGAATGGGCTATAGCCCATATTCAGTGGAGTTGCTCTCTTATCCCAGCCCTAAAGGACTGGGCTAGGGACCTTCTCAGATGGGAATCCATGGCCCAGCCGTTCATCCGCAGGATCCTGTGGACGGCTGGGACTGATAAGACACTGCAGAAACCGTCAAGCCCTTCAGGGCTTTCTAAAGATGAGAGAATAAGTGTCAAGACGCAAAGTTGGATGGTGATTAGTTCCCGGAACCCTTCTTCAGAGAATCGACCAGCCTCCCCGCTGCCCCTCTGATGGCCGTTCCCGCCACTGAAAGTCCGCTGAGGGCTTCAGCAGTTCCGGTGTCGTCTGCCTCGGCGTCCCCCCCCAGCTTCCCCCTGAGGGAGACGGTAAACTGCTCAAAAAGCTGGTTCGATACATCTTCGATCATTCGTGAGCCGAACTGGGCCAGCATCCCTTGAATGGTGACGGTGGAATCGCCAGACACCTCGGTGCCGCCGTCGGCGGTTGAGGTGAGAGTTCCCACCATCTCCATGGTGGCGCCGCCCTTCCCTTTGGTGTCGGTCCCCTTCCCCTCGATCTCGATGGTGTGGGCGTCAGCATCCATTTTCCGGATGGTCGCCTCGCCGCGGTAGCTGGTTTTGATGGGGCCGACTTTCACCGTCATCATGACGGCATGTTTGTCGTCGCCGAGGTTTTCGGCATATTCGGCGCCGGGGATGCAGGTGGAGACCTTTTCAATGTCGGTCATGAACGCCCAGACGTCCTGAACGGGCGCACCGACGGTAAAGGTTTTCTCCATCTTCACCTGCACTCAGGACTCTCCTTAAGCCTGGGCGCCTTGAATGGCCCGCCACACTTTCTCAGGCGTGATGGGAATATCGAGGTGTCGAACACCCATGTGAGAGAGCGCGTCCACAACCGCGTTGGCGATGGCGGCCGGCGCACCGACAGTGGCCGATTCACCCACACCCTTGGCGCCTAACGGATGGTGAGGCGACGGCGTGATGGTCTTGTCCGTCTCCCAGTTGGGCGTCTCCACAGCAGTGGGAAGGAGGTACTCCATAAAGCTGCCACCGGTAATGTTGCCTTGCTCATCGTAGGAAATCTCCTCGTAGAGCGCCGGCGCCAGTCCCATGGTGAGGCCGCCGTGAATCTGACCGTCAACAATCATCGGATTGATGATATTGCCGCAGTCGTCCACGGCCACAAAGCGGCGAACGTGCACATCACCGGTGCCGCTGTCTATGTCCACCACTGCGATGTAGCTTCCGAAGGGGAAGGTGAGGTTCGGGGGATCGTAGTAATTCACCGCTTCCAGTCCAGCCTCCATCCCCTGCGGATGGTTCGTGTAGGCGGCAAACTCACTCACCTCAAGCAGGTGGGCGGCGATCTTCTGCGCCTTGTCGCGAATCTTCCTGCACGCTATAGCAGTAGCTGCGCCGGCGGTTGGCGTAGATCGGCTGGCGTAGGTGCCGAGGCCGTAAGGCGCCGTGTCGGTGTCGCCTTCCTCCACGGAGATGTCCGCCACGGGAATACCCAACTCTTCTGCGATAATCTGAGCGTACGTCGTCTCGTGTCCTTGTCCCTGGGACTTCGTCCCGAAGCGAGAGATCACCTTTCCGGTAGGATGGATTCGGATCTCGGCGCTGTCGAACATCTTGATGCCGAGAATGTCGAAGGTGTGGGACGGACCGGCGCCGACGATCTCCGTAAACGAAGAGATGCCAATGCCCATCAGTTCACCCTTCTTCCGCTTGGCCGCCTGCTCCTTCAGGAGGTCGTCATAGCCGATCTTGTCCATGGCGAGCTGGAGTGCCGCGTGGTAATCGCCGCTGTCGTACTCCCAGTCGAGGGCCGATTTGTAAGGGAACGCATCCTTCGGAATGAAGTTCTTCATCCTGATTTCCGCGGCGTCCATTCCCACCTCGTCGGCAAGGACGTCCACCATCCGTTCGATGGCGTGGACCGCTTCCGTCACACGGAAGGAACACCGGTAAGCGATGCCGCCCGGCGGCTTGTTGGTATAGACACCGTCCACCTCAACATGGGCCTTATCAAAATCGTAGGACCCTGTACAGATGGAAAACAGCCCCGCCGGGAACTTGGACGGATTGGCGGCAGCGTCGGCGTAGCCGTGGTCCGCCAGTGTCTTGATCCGGAGGCCCTTCATGGTGCCGTCCTTGTCGGCGGCCATTTCGCAGGTCATGTGGTAGTCCCGGGCGAAGGAGTCGGCCTGAAGGTTCTCACGCCGATCCTCAATCCATTTAATGGGGAGCCCCGTCACCACCGACGCCGCGATGGCGATAACGTAGCCGGGATAGACCGGCACCTTGCCGCCGAATCCGCCGCCGATGTCGGGGGAGATGACGCGAATCTTGTCCTCCTGAAGGCCGACGTGACCGGCCACCAACGCCACCACCGTACGGATGGCGTGGGGCGCCTGCGTGGTCATCCAGACAGTAAGCTGGCCGGTGACGCCGTCGAACTCGGAGACGATTCCGCAGGTCTCGATGGACGCCACGTGAATCCGCGGAAGATAGATATCTTCCTTCACGGTAACGTCAGCGTTCTTGAAGACGTCTTCGGTCCCGTCCTTATCGCCGGACTCCCAGTGGAATATGTGGTTTGACTCCTGCCCTTCCTTATCGTCACGAATGATGGGGGCGTCTGCGTCCGTCGCCTTGAACGGATCGGTCACCACCGGCAGAGGTTCATACTCCACCTCCACCAGTTCGACGCCGTCAGCGGCGCTGTACCGGTCGGTGGCGACCACCGCCGCCACTTCCTGTGACTGGTAACAGACCTTTTCAACGGGGAGCACCATTTGCGTGTCGGACATGAGCGTCGGCATCATGTGGAGGTTATACTCCTTCAGCGTTTCGCCGGTAATTACCGCGGCCACACCGGGATGGGCCAGCGCCTTTTCCGTATTAATGCTCTTGATCTTCGCGTGGGCGTAGGGGCTCCGGACGATGTCCATGAACACCATGCCGGGGCGGACGATATCGTCCACATAGTTGCCCTGCCCGCGAATGAATCTCGGGTCTTCTTTCCGCTTGACGGAATGACCCATTCCGCCGATTTCAGGAGAAGTTTTAGGTTCAGCCATCTCGCGCCTCCTTACTCTGAGGTTTCCTGAAGTTTGCCTGCGGCGTGCTCCACCGCCTTCACAATATTGACGTAGCCTGTACATCTGCAGAGGTTGCCGGAAATCCCCCACCGAATCTCTTCTTCAGAGGGGTTCGGATTCTTGTCCAGCAGATGCTTCGTGGACATGATCATCCCCGGCGTGCAGAAGCCGCACTGGAGACCGTGTTCCTCCATAAAGCCTTCCTGCAGTGGATGCAGGGAGCCGTCCTGTTCGAATGAAATGAACGAGTAGAAGCCGCTGTTCAACTTCGCCACTCTTCGCCTCGCCATTGACTGTTACAGTGATTGATTGCGTCGCCATCTCACTCACCCCCTTCCGCTCTGTCTCTCGCTTTGGCGATGGCCCGCGCCGTCAGCGCCTCCACCACCGCACACTTGTAATCTTCCGAACCGCGGTGATCGGCTACGGGCTGAGCCGCCTCTGACGCAAGTTTTGCCGCCTCGGCGAGGTTTTCATCGCTCAGCGATTTTCCGGTCAGGGCGTCCTGCGCCGCCGTGGCTCGGACCGGCGTCGGTCCCACATTGGTGAGAGCGATGCCTGCGGAAGTGCAGTTGCCACCGTCGAGCGTCACAGAAGCGGCCACACCTGCGATGGCGTAGTCGCCAACCTTCCTTTCCATCTTAATGTACGCGGCACCGGAATTGGTTGCCGGTTCGGGAATTCGGATCTCGGTCAATATCTCGTTGTGGCCCAGCGCCGTCATGAGAGGGCCGACGAAAAAGTCATCCATGGCCACCGTCCGTTCGCCGTCCGTCATGGGACCGCTGGGGCCTTTCACCATCACTTCCGCATTCATGGCCAACATGGTGGCGGGATGATCATTGGCTGGATCGCCGTGAGCGATGTTCCCCCCCACCGTCGCCTTGTTGCGAACAAGCGGGTCGGCAATCACCTCGGATGTATCCTTTAGGATGGGATACTTCTCAGCGATAAGGTCTGACGCCTCTAACTGAGTTTCAGTCACCATGGCGCCGATCTTGAGGAAGCCGTCCTCTTCCTTGATATAGTCAAGCCCTTCAAGGCCGTTGATATCCACAAGGTGGGCCGGCTCCGCTAAACGGAGTTTCATGAGGGGAATCAGACTGTGACCGCCGGCCAGCACCTTGGCGTCGTCGCCAAGATCGTTCAGCAGTCCGACAGCGTCTTCCAGAGATTCAGGTTTGTGATAATCGAAGGGTCCGGGAATCATAACGATACTCCTTCTGTTGAGTAATGCTTTATTGAAAAGAGGGGACTAACCCCGACTTTTCTCTCACCCACGGGGTTTATGAGTGTACCAACGGGAGACACGAAAGTCAAGATATTTCCCCCGATTGGTTTTCTGGGGACTTTGGGGTATCTTCCCCATTATGAAGACAAAAAACCCGAAGACTGTCAACGCCGTTCAGACGTCTCTGGAGGGACACAACTATATCGCCGACCGCTCACTGAGCACCGCCGTTTTCCTTATGATGAAGATGGAGAAGCCGATCTTCCTCGAGGGGGAGCCGGGCGTCGGCAAGACGGAGGTGGGCAAAGTGCTGGCGGAGATGATGGGGACTGACCTGATCCGACTCCAGTGCTACGAAGGGCTGGATGTCCACAACGCCATTTACGAGTGGAACTACTCCCGGCAGATTCTCCAGATTCGCCTCATGGAAGCGGAGGGAGAGAAGAATCGGGAAAAGATGACGTCGGAAATATTCGGCCCCGACTTCCTCATCAAGCGCCCTCTGCTCCAAGCCGTGGACTATCACAAGAAATCGCCGCCAGTATTGCTCATCGATGAGCTCGACAGAGCGGATGAGGAATTTGAAGCGTTCCTGTTAGAAATACTGTCCGATTTTCAGGTGACAATCCCTGAGATAGGAACTGTAAAGGCGAAACAGAGACCACTGGTTGTGATCACCTCTAACCGGACCAGAGAAATCCACGATGCCCTGAAACGGCGCTGCCTCTACCACTGGATCGGCTACCCCACAGCTGAGAGGGAGTTCGAAATTGTGAAGCGGCGCATCCCCAAAGTCAACGATCAGCTCGGGAAGCAGGTGGTAGCTTTTGTTCAGGCTGTCCGCGAGCGCGATCTGTACAAACTCCCCGGCATTGCCGAGACCATCGACTGGGCCGATGCGCTGATGAAACTGGGCGCTACCGAGCTCTCCTCTGAGATTACCGACGATACACTCGGGACTCTTCTGAAGTATCAGGACGACATCGAGAAGATGAACGGTGACGTCACGCACGGGCTGGTCCAGAGAGCCGTCGCCGAGGCTGATCTGATTCTGTCGTGAATTTCGGTTACGGTGGACGGTAACGCGGCCCGCCTCGATCAAATCTTGAAACTGGAAACTTGAAACTGGAAGCGTAAACGTGACCGAGCAGCAACGTGGTTCTGCTATTCGGTTAAGCCGCACGTTCTCATGGGAGTCACGGCTTAGCAGTAGTAACAATCGGTTTCGGGCATCTTGGCCATTCTTGGACATTTCGCTGAGGCTGCACCAAATATTCCTCGAGCGCCGGGGATTGAACTAATCTCATGAACGCTGGCGTCCGGTGGATAATATCTCTTGGGTGTATTTCACTCAGCTTCGCTCAACCTGCCCTTGATATAGACCGCCTGACGGCATTATTAGATTCGGACCTGGTTGAAATGGATATGCCCGGTCTTCGGGCGGCGATCCGGTTTCCCGATGGGCGGATTGTTCGAGCCGCTGTGGGCCAAGCAGATCGGGAATTAAACATTGCCTTGGATGATACCGTCGGTGTGCCCGGAGGCAGTACTGGTAAGACCTTTGTAGCGACTCTGACCATGATGCTGATCGATGAGGGCGTTCTCTCTTTAGAGGACCCTATTTCCAAGTGGGTCGGCAAAGCACCTTGGTATCCCCGTTTGCCCAATGCAGACCTGATTAAAGTCAAGCATCTGCTCTCCCATTCCTCCGGGATTATGGATTACCCCACCACATTCGGATTTACCATGAAAATGATTTATCGTGTGATTCGAAATGGAAGCGCCAAGTTTACACCTGAAGAGTTGATTGAACTGGTGTTGGATAAGAAACCAGAATTCAAACCGGGAAATGGATTTATCTATTCAGACCCCGGTTATCTTGTGTTGGGTAAAGTAATTGAATCGGCGACGGGCAGATCCTACTATGATCTGCTAAAAGAGCGCATCCTCATTCCCCATCAATTACGCCAAATCCGGCCACAAGATCGAAGCATCATCCCCAATATCGCCACAGGCTACACGGGCGGCGCCCGGAACATCAGGAAGGACGGCCGCATGAAATACGACCCAAGTTCGGAATGGACCGGTGGCGGCCTCATCACCAATCCCACTATGCTGGTCCAGTTTTATTCGGCCTTGGTGGCTGGTGATATCATTGCGGCGGATAAAGTGCAGGCTATGATCCACGGCGGATGGCGGAACCCCGAGACACCCGATTGGCATTACGGCTACGGTCTATCTGTGTATAATGACGGGGAACCGCTTGGTCATGGGGGGCTCTGGCCCGGGTATCGGACTTATGTGGCCCATTTTCCTGATTCGGGAATCACAATCGCTGTTCAGACCAACCGGGACGGTCGGGTGGATATGAAAGGACTCGTCATAAGAATCGATGAAATGGTCAGACACTCCAGATCGAAACTGAATTAATTCAGCAATGATAGAAACCTAACACCCCACTCATTTTGGTCTACATTCTAAATTCATTTCAGGAAATCAAGGTATTGTATCGGTCTGTCGTCATGTTTAGCGTAAATCGAGAATATCTGCAGACAAATAGTGGGTGGCGGATGCGAATCAGTTGGCTACCTACATCTAGTCGCATCGCATCACACAGCGTCGACCGAATGAAAGGAATGCATGCCTAACCGCTTAACGAGTAACGGTATTCGTTTTCGCGGCCCGTATCGTTTGTCGTTTACGTCTCCTTCAGGTGTGTTTGCCGTAAACGATGAACGTGACCGATACGAACGTCGTAACCGCTTAACGATTTGATGGAAAGAGAAGTCCAATCCCAACTGCATGACGCCATCACCAGCTTTGGGCGGTTCGTCCGGCAGGCCGGCTGCGAGGTCGGAACGGGCGAGATCATAAACGCAGTGAAGGCGGCATCCTGCATCGACATCACCGAGAGAGAAGACTTCAAGAGCGCCCTCCGCGCCACACTCATCACCAGCCATAAGTTCATCCCTGTCTTCGATCAACTGTTCGATCTCTACTGGCGGAATCCTGACAGGCTCGAGAATGTGTCGGACATCCTCAGAAAGCTGTATGAATCGCGCCTAGCTCAGGCGGAACTGGAAAGCATGAAGCGGCAGACAGAGGAGATGAAGTTGCGGCGGGCGGAATCCTTCAAGCCGAATGAAGATAGCGAGTCGGAAGAGGAAGGGACGGAGAGGTCCTACGACATGTTCATCTACTCGCCTGAGGAAATCCTGAGGGAGAAACGGTTCGATTCGTACACCGATGAGGAGCTCGAGGAGGCGAAAGAGTTCATCAACAGCTGGCGGTGGGAGTTCGGTGAGCGGCGGCTGCGGCGCCTCAAGCCGGGACGGAAACGGCATCGCCTCAATCTTCGCGGGACCATCAGGAACAACATCTTCCCCACTCAGGATTTTGTTGAATTAGCGTGGCGTAAGCAGAAGTTCAAGTCCCGGCCCCTCATTATCCTCTGCGACATCAGCGGCTCTATGGAGACG
>LULL01000494.1_pt1 | contig 10816 bp, 9 predicted proteins | sample 728161 | NCBI WGS metagenome assembly LULL01 (sample SAMN03860290, study PRJNA289734) | marine metagenome | biome: seawater column; feature: ocean; material: water; isolation source: Red Sea water column Station 149 - depth 500m | place: Saudi Arabia: Red Sea | collected 2011-10-15 | depth 500 m
CAATGAATTTGTGGATTAATACTGCCCTTGATGGGTTAAAAAATGTGCTTTCTAATTCACATATTTTATTGATTAATGAAAGTGAAGCAACCCTGCTCACGGGACAGAATACAATAGCCTCATGTGCTAGAGCGCTCCAAGATGAAGGTCCGCAAACAGTAGTCATCAAAAAAGGCAGTAGGGGAGCCGTTTTATTTTCAGAAAAAGTTCAAATCACAATTGATGCTTATCCAATAAAGCAAGTTCTAGACCCGACTGGTGCTGGTGATACTTTTGGTGGTGGTTTTATTTCTTGTCTTGCAAATGATGGAACTATGGACGAAGCGTTAATTAATGCTTCTGTTTTAGCTTCTTTTTGTGTAGAAGGTTTTGGGACAGATGCCATTATAGAGGCCGATAAAAAAGAGATAATACGCAGAAGAACCTACCTTCAAGATAGGATACGCTAAATCCTTGCTAGGGTTTTGGTGTTCTACTAATTTCACAGGCTATTTTTAGACATTATTAAATAGGGCAATTCATGATTATTAAAATTCATAAACAATTATTATTGACCTCTCTTATTTCACTGATGGTGTGGGGGTGTGGGAGTTCTCCAGAATACACTACTGCAAAAATGAGAATTGAGAAAGCAGACTGGGTCCAGGCTGAGGAATATTTGCTTAAAGCACTTGAAGTAGAGCCAGATAATCCAGAAATCCCGATTCAACTGGGTTACCATATTTATGCCAAGCAAGGCAATTGGGCACAAATGAATGAAATGTTTGAACGTGCATTAAATTTGGATCCCGATGCAAAAATTTTAACTGGTCGCCCAGTCAAAGAATTTGTAGAACAATACCGTAATATGTTTTGGGCGGAACAGTATAATAAAGGCGTTGGAGATTATAATAAATATAGACAATCAAGAGATAAAACAGATCTTCAATCTGCAATTACTGCATTTGAAAAATCAGGGAAGATTAATCCTAATGAGGGCCAATCTTTTTCAATCTTAGCAACTAGTTATTTGGAGTTAGGTCAAAATGATTTAGCAGTGCAAAATGGGAAAAAATCAGTTGAAGTTATGCCCAATGATTTCCACGCAAATTTTGCTTTAAGTCAGATACTTTCTCGATTGGGACAAAAAGAAGAGGCGCTTCCTTATATTGAAAAGGCTGCTGACCTGGATCCATCCAACAGCAATGCCATTCGTCAATTGGCAACTTTGTATTATGAATTAGATGAAAAAGAGAAATCAGTTGAAACCTTTGAAAAAGCAATTAAAACTGAAACAGATAAAATGCTAAAGTCCGATCTCTATTTCAACCTTGGTGTTTTAAATATGCAATTAAATAATTTTCAGGACGCTGAAGACAGTTTTATGTCTGCTTACGATTTAAATCCAGATGATATAGAAGCATTAGCTGGTATGGCACAAACATTTGAAAATGCTGAGAAATGGCGCCGGGCTTCAAAATTTTATCGTGAATGCATTGCACTTGACCCAGAAAATCCTGACCATTATAAAGGAATGGCACGTGTATTATTACAACAAGGTCGTCCTGATGAAGCAACGCGTTATTATGAAAGAGCAAAGGCGCGTGGCGGGTAAAATTATTCCCCTTAAATATTGTTTTTAATGTAAATCCCCCTTTTTATAGGGGGATTTTTTTATCCTGTTTTTTGTCTCTTATTTAAATATTCATTTAGCGCTAGATCAAGAGGTTGATCAGTGAACAATGGGACATAATCAATGCGCTGATTTCGGCAACCTAAGCGGTATTTACGTTGATGCATTTCAATCAATTCTTTGTAGGCAGATCGAATATGCCATGGTTCGGTAGTAATGGTTTCATCTGTTTCAAGGTCACGGAATTTAGTTCGGTTCCCAAATTGAAATTCAAGTTCCTGTCGATCCAATAAGTGAAAAACAATCATTTCCTGTTTATTATGCCTGAAATGATTCAATCCCATCAATACCTGGTCTGGATCATCCAGTAGATCTGAAATCAGAATAACCAAACCCCGTTTTTTAATCCGTTCTGCCATATAATCTAAAGTTGGACGAATTTGAGTATCATTTGCTGATTGAATTTTATCCAGTGTTCCCATAATGATATTAGCATGAGAAGGTGCCGCGCGTGGCGGGATAAATTTCCTAATTTTTTCATCGAAAAGGACCAAACCCATTGCATCTCTCTGATTGAGCATCAAATGAGTTAGCGCAGCAGATAAATAGCTGCCATATTCTAATTTTGTTATGGCACCACTTCCATAAGTCATTGATTGACTAGTATCGAGTAAGATATAAGATCTTAAATTTGTTTCTTCTTCGTATCGCTTTACGTAATACCGATCTGTTTTACCATATAATTTCCAATCAATATGGCGGATTTCATCCCCAGAGCCATAGGCGCGGTGTTCAGCGAATTCAACACTGAAACCATGATATGGACTTTTATGTTGTCCTATCAAGTATCCTTCAACGACTAATCTGGCACGGAGAGCCATGTTATCTAGTTTGGCTACAATGAGCGGGTCTAGGTATTTTCGTTTGTCTATTGAATTCATTTTATTTCCCGAAATGTGACTACTTTATTCTTCAATTAATTTTTTTAGTATATCATTCACTTTCATGCCTTCAGCTTCTGCATTAAAGTTTGGTAGAACCCGATGGCGAAGTACAGGTAACGCTAAGGATTTTACATCATCAATTTCTGCAGTGGGGCGGCTATCCAAGACAGCCCTAGTCTTCGCTCCAAGAATCAAATATTGTGAAGCGCGTGGGCCAGCACCCCAATCAATCCATTCATTGATAAAGTCTTTTGCATCTCCTCCCGGACGAGTTGCATTTACCAAATCAACAGCATATTCAATAACGTTTTCTGCAACTGGTACACGCCGGACCAAACCCTGATATTCTAGGATTTCCTCACGTGATATCACTTTATTTAAACTAGTATCAGTTACATCGGTAGTAGTCTGTACGATGGATACTTCATCTTTGCGGCTGGGATAATCAATGAGGATATTGAACATAAATCGATCCAGCTGTGCTTCGGGGAGTGGATATGTACCTTCTTGTTCAATTGGATTCTGTGTAGCCAAGACAAAAAATGGTTCCTCTAAATCATAAGTATTGCCAGCTGCGGTTACTTTGTGCTCTTGCATTGCTTCCAGTAAAGCTGCTTGTGTTTTTGGTGGTGTGCGGTTGATTTCGTCCGCTAAGATAATATTTCCAAAAATGGGACCCTTAAAAAATCGGAAAGCCCGTTTTCCAGAAGTTTGATCTTCTTCAAGGACCTCTGTCCCTGTAATGTCACTGGGCATTAAATCGGGAGTAAACTGGATACGGCTAAAAGTAAGGTCAAGCAAATCTGCCATTGATTTGATCATCAATGTTTTTGCTAATCCTGGGACACCTACGATAAGAGTGTGTCCTTTACATAAGAGTGCAATAAGAATATGGTCTAAAACGTCTTTTTGTCCGATGATAGATTTACCGATTTCATTGAAAAACCGGTTTTGAAAATCGGCTAATTTTTCCAATAATTGTAAATCTTTGTTCTTTGCCATAAGAATCCCTGTCTAAATAATTGGTGAAATAAAATAGGGCGAAAACTTACATGGTGCCTCCGGATGAAACAACGAGAATGTCTTGTCAGACCATTTGGTGTTAGGGAAATTCAAACCTATGTCCGAGTTAAATAAAACGATTAAGAAATCCTATATTGAACTCAATAACGATGAAGTGAACTCCCTCATAAAAGAATTGGATGAGTCTCAATTTCGTGCTCAACAAATTCAGAACTGGGTTTTTGACCATCATGTGGAAACTTGGGATGAGATGGAAAATCTACCTATTCATATACGGGAGGAATTATCAGCACGACTACCACTTCATCCGTTAGAAATAAATTATATTACAGATTCTAAAAATGCTTCAACTCAAAAAATTCTTTTTCAAACCCAAAACGGGTATCCCATTGAATCGGTGCTTATGTATGATCAAAAACGGACAACAGTTTGTATCTCCAGCCAGGTTGGTTGTGCGGTGGATTGTAAATTTTGCGCTACTGCCAGCATGGGCTTTATCCATAATCTTAGCACAGGAGAAATGGTTGATCAAGTGATTCATTTGCAGCGCCAGTCAAAAACTAAAATTACAAATGTTGTTTTTATGGGTATGGGTGAACCATTTTTAAATTACCGTCGCGTAATTGAATCAGCAGAAATATTGAATAAAAAAAATGGGGTTTGGTGCACGACGGATTACAATATCTACTGCTGGTATTGTACCCAAGATCCGTCAAATGGCAGAAGAGAATCACAAGTATAAACTCGCTATTAGTTTGAATGCAACGAATGAGTTAAGCCGTGAAAGGATTATGCCGCTAACAAATACATACACTTTAAAATCTTTGATGAATTCAGCACATTATTATTATCAAAAAACGCGGCGGTTAATTACATTCGAATATGTATTATTGAAAGGTATAAATGATTCTCCCAGCGATGGTGAACGTCTATTGGTATTATTACAATCCCTACCTTGTAAAGTAAACGTAATTCCCTATAATGAAATTGGTGGTTCCTACAGTCGACCATCAGAAAACACAATCAACGCTTTTCTCGATTCATTAAAACATGCACCATTTACTGTAACAGTACGATGGAGTAAGGGAACTGAAATTGATGCAGGTTGCGGCCAGTTGGCTGTACATGGAGATATATGATTAATATCGACTTAATGGCTGAACATGTTTTTGATCAATCGGATTTTAATGGACGTATCGCAGTTATTTTAGGATCCGGATTAGGAGGATTTGCTGAAGGGTTGGAAGAACAGAAAGTCATGCCATACAAGGAAATACCAAGTTACCCTCATTCAACAGTGGAAGGCCATACAGGGGAACTTGTGATCGGATCAATGAACGGAGTTGAACTTATTGCTGCAAAAGGACGGTTTCACTATTATGAGGGCTATTCATTTCAAGAGATCACTATCCCGATCCATCTGTTTTCAAAACTGGGCGTTGGCCACTTAATCATTACGAATTCATCAGGTTCGATGAATAAAAATTGTGAGCCGGGTACTCTCATGGCTATTACCGGCCACATGGATTGTACATACCGCCATAGTGCTGATGACCCAAAATTATATTCTGGAGAACCATTTCATGATCAAGTACTTATTCAATTAGCTATAGCATCGGCAGAAAAACTTGGATTTGAGCTTGCAACAGGGAATTACTGTTGGACACTGGGGCCTTCTTACGAAACACCTGCAGAGATTTCTGATATGCAGAGAATGGGCGGGGATGCTGTGGGGATGAGTACCGTCCCAGAAATCATTTCAGCGGCAGAACTTGGAATGAAAATATTGACGATTTCATGTTTGACAAATTATGCTGCTGGAATCTCAAACCATCCTCTTACTCATGAAGAGGTAGTTAAAACTGCAAAAAAAACCGGAGAGCAATTCACCGGTCTTCTCAAAAAAATTATATCCGCATTAAAGTTGGAAACTTAATATCCGATTGCTGTATTCTCTCCTCTAGAATCTGCGCCACCCCAATATCCTTTTTCATTGATCATAATACCGTTGGCTTCGCCGATATTTCCTCGAAGTATTATATTATGACCACGGGATTTTAGATTCTCTATAACATCATGTGAAAGTCCATACTTTTCATAGAAAACCATATCCGGCTGCCACTGTGAATGAAACCTGGGAGATGACACCGCTTCCTTGATATTCATATCGTGAAGAGTCACATTGAGAATATTCTGTAGTACAGATGTAATAATTGTTGAGCCACCCGGTGTCCCCAAAACCAAAAAAGGCTTATCATGCTTAAGTACTATGGTAGGCGTCATGGAACTTAAAGGGCGTTTTGTTGGCTCGATTGCATTAGCCTCATTTCCTAAGAGACCATATGCATTGGGCATCCCGGGTTTAATGGAAAAATCATCCATTTCATTATTTAGTAGAAATCCTGCGCCTGTTACAGTAACCCCATTTCCCCAACCCCAGTTGATGGTAGTGGTAACGGCAACTGCATTTCCTTCTTTATCCACAACAGAGTAATGTGTAGTCTCTTCACTTTCCTTTATTGGACCACCGTGTTTTACATCTTGTGAGGACGTAGCACGAGATAAATCAATGTTGCTTGCTCTTTCTATTGCATATGACTCTGATAGCAGCATTTCTATAGGTACGTTCCAGAAATCTGCATCGCCTAAATGTTCTGCGCGATCAGCATAAGCACGGCGTTCAATTTCTGTAATAGCATGAATATAATCGGATGAATTCCAACTAAAATCGATAGGCAATTCTATGGATTGATTCATTATTTCTTGAAACATATTGAGCATATGAATCAATAAAACTCCACCGGAACTGGGTGGCCCCATGGAAATAATATCATAGTTTATGAAAGATCCCTGGATAGGTTCTCGGTATTTGGATTCATAATTTTTTAAGTCCTCATGTGTAATCCAACCACCACCGTTTTCCATTTCAGCTACAAATAAATCTGCAGTTGCCCCCATATAAAAACCGTCTCTACCCTTCTTTGCGATGCGTTTTAATGTCTTCGCCAGGTTTTTCTGCACAAAAATATCGCCCATCTCCCATGGCCGATCATCCCGAGTAAAAATCCTTTTTGTTGCAGGATGTAAACTCAAACGGTCTTTGCTGTTGTTGAAACGATCCGCTTCGTAATAGGATAGATCATACCCTTTTTCTGCCAGTTTAATAGCTGGAGCTAACAGTTGTCTAAGGGAGATGTTGCCGGAGCCATGATCTCGCCATGCTTTGAGTAATCCATCAACTGACCCAGGGACTCCTGAAGCCAAATATGACGTGATAGAAGCACCATTAATCGGATTGCCTTTTTTATCTAGGAACATATCACGATGTGCTTTCGCAGGTGCCATCTCCCGGTAGTCTAGGGTAAAAGTTGTTCCATCAGCAAGACGGGCTACCATAAATCCACCGCCGCCAATATTCCCATTGGAAGAGGATGTCACAGCTAAAGCGAATCCAACAGCTGCCGCTGCATCCACCGCATTTCCTCCTTTTTTAAGAATATCAATTCCAACCTGTGATGCATGACGGCTTGTGGAGACAACCATCCCATTTTTTCCGTAAACTGGTAAAGGATGGGATGGATAAACCAATGATATCAAGAAAATAAATATGCTAATTGGAAAACGGAGTAATTTCATTCAATAAACCTTTGAATAAATGGGTTAAAAAATGCACGGTAAATTAGAACAATATATCATCTATTTTGAATACTTAAATCTATGTTTTACATAGATTAGTCAATTCATTTTTATTATAGAATTAAATGAAAAATTTGTATGTATATGAATATCGATTTATTTCATATTTTAATTAAGGGTAGAAATAAAATCACCCAAGCGATTAATTACGGCCTTTAAGCGAGGATGATGATCTTGTATAAATGTCTGTGGGTCGGAGTTGGACTGGTAAGCCTTAACAATATTTTTTACCGATATATTATTTTCGGCATCGATATAACTAGTAGCCATTCTTATGGAATAATTTCCAGGACTATCCAAGAATTCCGTACCGGCCAGAGTAGCGATCTCGTAGTGGTCCAAAAGATGGAGGGATAGATCTTGGTCCGTTTGTATTCCCTTAGATTTTAAAGTTTCGGCCCATGGATAAAAATTTGGATAGATATAAAAAGCACCTTTTGGCTCGTTGCATGGGATGCCCATAGCGATCAATTGTTCATATAGGTATCTTGTTCGGATCTGATGCATGCTATTACATAATTGAATGAATTCAGTGATTTTCTGGTTTTCCTGGTATGCAGTAATGGCAGCGTGTTGCAATGGTGCTGGTACGCAGGACCAGATTGATCCGGCCACGTGGCAGAATCCATCGATTACCATTTCTCCTAAGTGATTATCAGGAACAACAGCAACACCAATGCGCCAACCGCCTAATGATAGTATTTTACTCAAACCTCCTAAAACAATGGTGCCTTCCGGATAATATGTTGCTGGAGACGTGTGGCTAAATCCTTCGTGTGTTAGCAAACTATATATTTCGTCACTAAGAATGTATATTTGGTTTTCCCGACAGTATTGCGATATCTCTTCCACATTATGTGTTGATAGAATCGTACCAGTTGGATTATTAGGATTTGTCAGGACTAACATGCAGGGGCCTGGATTTGCCCGCTGTCTTGCTTTCTCCAAATTACTAATGGATATCTTAAATCCATTAGTAGAGTCTAGCCGAAAAGTAACCACCCGCCTACCAATCAACTCTGCTTGGTCTTTGTAGGATACCCAAGCAGGTATGGGCAAAATCACATCACCATTTATAGAATACATCACCGCGTATAATAGAGATTTACTACCCACACCAATAATAATCTGGTTTTTATTTGTGATTAGGTTAAAATGATTATTATAAAATTGAGATACCTTTTGCCGTAATTCATTAATACCCAATAAAGGAACATAACTATTTTTACTAGCATTGTCAGCGAGGGCTCTGGTCAATAGATGGTGAACTGGAAAACGAGATTCACCAAATCCAAGTTGGTAAATGTTTTCACCGTTCTCCCACATGGATTTCACTTTTTCATTGATAAGAAGTGTAGCTGATCCGTACAAGATGATTTTTTTTGGTATATTTACTACTTAATCAATTTGACTATAAACGACATGAATATAATTAAGGCGTGTGTATTAACACTTTGCCGGATACCTTTTCGCTCCATATTCTATGATCAATAGAGATAACACCATTAACAATTACCCAGGAAATACCTGTTGGATACTGATGCGGATCTTTCCAAGTGGCATTGTCAATAATTGTGTGTGGGTCAAAAATAACAAGATCAGCCCAATATCCTTTTTTGATTTTTCCTCGATCTGTTAAACCCAAAACGGAAGCGGGTAAACTTGTCATTTTACGTATTGCCTCTTCTATAGGTATCAAGCCCAGTTCGCGAACATATTTTCCAAGTACCTTAGGATAAGTACCGTAATTCCTTGGATGGGGCTGGGCTCGACCAAATTCAATCGTACTCCCATCTGAAGCATGCATTACTTGGGGATGCTTCATGATCTGTTGCACATCATCTTCATTTAGGCAGTGATAAATACCCGATCCATCACCAGCATAAACTAAATTCATCAGAATTTCAGCAGCATTTTCCGGCGTTGGGTCATATCCATTTTTCTGTGTGATTTCAGCTAGGTTCATACCATTAAATTCTGTATTTGGTGGATAACTGGCCACAACAATGCTTGCGGGATCACCGCCTCCCCTGTCATGTACGATATTCCAAACAATATCATCTTTGATTTTTTGTCGCTGTACGGAATCATCCAGCCGTTTTTTTAATGCGTCCCGACCACCGGAAAGGGACCATGCAGGAAACACAACTTTTAATGTTGTACTTGTTGCTGTGTAAGGATATTGGTCAGCGGTAACATCGATCCCTTCTGATCGTGCTTTATTAATCAAATCCAGAGTTTTGACGCTATTACCCCACATTGATTTTCCCACCGCTTTATGATGAGAAATCTGCACAGGTAAATTGGCCTCTCGTCCAATATTAATTGCTTCTTCAGTAGATTCTAAAAGGCCAATCCCTTCCTCCCGCATGTGGGTTGCATAGAAACCTCCATTTTTAGATACTATTGATGCCAGAGCAATTACTTCTTCCGTATTAGAATAAGCCCCGGGGATGTATTTCAACCCAGTAGACATACCAAAAGCACCATCATCCATAGCAGACTGAACCAAAGCCTGCATCTGATTTAGTTCTTTTTCAGTGGCCAAGCGGTTTTCTGTGCCCATTACTTCCCGGCGAACGGTATTGTGACCTAAAAGCAAAGCCAGGTTAGGGCCAATGCCCATTTTTTCTGTTTTGTTTATGAATTCGCTAATAGGAAAGGGTGAGCCACCACAGTTTCCGCCAACCATAGTAGTGACGCCCTGCTGGAGGTAATTCTCCACAGTTGGGAAATCTAAACTACGTCGCTCAGAATGGGTATGCATGTCGATGAAACCAGGAGAAACTATGAGTCCGCTAGCATCAAGGATTTTTTCTGCCACTGCACTTTTTATTTGGCCTATTTGAATAATCTTTCCATCTTTGATATAAATATCTTCTGAGAAAAGTTTTGTACCGGTTCCATCGGAGATTTGTCCATTTTTTATAATAATATCAAATGTTGGTACTGTGCAGGATATGATAAAGAGAGAAAAAAAGTAAATTAAAAATTTCATTTCATTTTTTTCCGTTTCCATTTTACTGTATAAGGTAAAATCACCATATATACACCGGTGATCCACATCGAAAACAAAATTATACCGGTCGGAAGAAAAATCCATAACTTAGCTTTATCATGGAACCATGATCCATCATGTAAAGATTCAATTAAATCGGAACGCCGGTAAGCAAACTGAAGCACTTTTCCACTTTTGGTGTCCACTTGTACTTCCCAACGGTTTTTACCTCGGACTTTAACAATACCTTTTTCCAACCGGACATCCAGCCGATCTATATCTTCCCAACTTTTAAACCCTGCCTCATCGACAGTCATTACAGCTGAAAGAATTTCGTCAAAAGAAATAGTAGGACTATTCTGGATTTGCCCTTCAGTAGAAGGGGGTTGGATCCAATTCACGTCCTTTTTTAGCTGCAGTAAGATACCGGTCCCAATAATAATAATAATTGGGATTGATATAGCGAACGCGCCCCAGTAATGAGTTTTGCGTGTCCATTTATTCCAATGAAACCCTTTTGTCAAGAGAAAATCCTTATTAAAC
>LULL01001887.1_pt1 | contig 10788 bp, 12 predicted proteins | sample 728161 | NCBI WGS metagenome assembly LULL01 (sample SAMN03860290, study PRJNA289734) | marine metagenome | biome: seawater column; feature: ocean; material: water; isolation source: Red Sea water column Station 149 - depth 500m | place: Saudi Arabia: Red Sea | collected 2011-10-15 | depth 500 m
GTAGGCGATACCACCGCCGGAGCCGCCCATGGTGAAGGAGGGGCGGATGATGCACGGGAAGCCGATGTCGTCGGCCACTTTCCAGGCTTCTTCCATGGAGTGGGCGATGGTGGCGCGGGGGCATTCCAGGCCGATCTTTTTCATGGCCTTGTCGAAGCGGTCCCGGTCTTCGGCTTTATCAATGGTGTCGGCGTTGGCACCGATCATTTCCACGCCGTGTTTCTCGAGGATGCCGTGGCGCTCCAGATCCAGGGCGCAGTTCAGCGCGGTCTGGCCGCCCATGGTGGGCAGCAGCGCATCCGGCTGCTCTTTCTCGATGATCTTCTCGACAGTCTTCCAGGTGATCGGCTCGATGTAAGTGGCATCGGCCATGACCGGGTCGGTCATGATGGTGGCCGGGTTGGAGTTCACCAGGATGACCCGGTAGCCCTCTTCGCGCAGTGCCTTACAGGCCTGGGCTCCGGAGTAATCAAACTCGCACGCCTGCCCGATCACGATGGGGCCGGCGCCCAGGATCAGGATGCTTTGGATGTCGGTACGTTTTGGCATGTCTTGGTAAACCTGTCAGCAACTTTTGAATTCTTGCAGCGCTACATATGGCGCCCGTGAGCTTTCCGTGGCGATCGACCTCAGGCCGATCGCGCTTCCATCAGGCGGATAAACTCGTCAAACAGCGGGGCCACATCATGGGGACCGGGGCTGGCTTCCGGGTGCCCCTGGAAGCTGTAGGCCGGCTTGTCGGTCCGGCGGATGCCCTGCAGGGTACCGTCAAACAGGGACTTGTGAGTCGCCTCGACGCGGGATCTCGGTTTCCAGGACTTCCTTGATGGCGGTGATGGCGTAATCGCAGGGCTCGGGGTCACCGGGGCCGTTGGAAAGGAAGATCCCGTCCGGATTCATCGCCAGCACTTCGGAGGCCGGGGTCTGGGCCGGAACCACGGTAATGTCACAGCCGCGGGAGGCGAGCATGCGCAGGATGTTGAGCTTTACACCATAATCCCAGGCAACCACTTTGAACCGGGATTCCTTACGTTCACCGTAGCCCTCGCCCAGAGTCCACTCGGTCTCGCTCCAGGACCAGATCTTGTCGGAGGTAACTTCTTTCGCCAGATCCATGCCTTTCAGGCCGGGGAAGGCTTTGGCCAGCTCCAGCGCGCGCTCGGCGGTGGCGTTTTCTCCGGCCACGATGGCACCGTTCTGGGAACCTTTGTCCCGGAGGATGCGAGTAAGGCGACGGGTATCAATGTCAGCGATACCAACAATGTTGTTGCTTCGCAGGTAGTCGTCCAGGCTTCCCTTGCTGCGCCAGTTGCTGGCCAGCAGCGGCAGATCGCGAATAATCAGGCCGGCGGCCTGGATGCGGTCTGACTCGATGTCTTCTTCGTTCACACCGGTGTTACCAATGTGCGGGTAAGTCAGGGTTACGATCTGGCGGGAGTAGGACGGGTCGGTCAGGATTTCCTGGTAGCCGGTCATGGCGGTGTTGAACACCACTTCACCGCTGGTTTCTCCGTCGGCGCCAATGGCGCTGCCGTAGAACAGGCTTCCGTCTGCGAGTGCAAGGATTGCGGGTGTGCTCAAGGCTTGTATCCTCATCGAGTGGCGTATCGGTTCGTCACGAACAGGAACGCAAGCGCAAATTCAGGTTGCAAAAAAGCGAGACGGAGTCTTAACTCGGTCCCGCTTTTTCAGAAACTTTGTGCAAAGGTACGCTTGGTGCAGTCAAACCGCCTTATTGTAAAAAATATGGCGGTTTGTGTCCATGAGAAATGGACTCACTTCAGATCAAGCACATCCTGCATATCATAAAGCCCCGCCGACTTGTCCTTCAGCCACAATGCCGCCCGCATGGCGCCCTTGGCAAAAGTCATCCGGCTGCTGGCCTTGTGGGTCACTTCGATTCGCTCACCCTCGGTGGCGAACAGAACGGTGTGGTCGCCCACCACGTCACCGGCACGAATGGTCTCGAAACCGATTTCCTTGCGGGTGCGCTCACCGGTAAAGCCTTCACGGCCATAGACGGCGCATTCTTTCAGGTCGCGACCCAGTGCGTCGGCGACAACTTCGCCCATGCGCAGGGCCGTTCCGGAGGGCGCGTCTTTCTTGTGACGGTGATGTGCTTCGATGATTTCCACATCGTAGTCGTCACCCAGGGTTGCCGCGGCGGTGCGCAGCAGGTTGAGGACTACGTTGACACCCACGCTCATGTTGGGGGCGAACACCACTGGCGTTGCTTCGGCGGCCAGAGCCAGCTGCTGTTTTTCGGCGTCAGACATGCCGGTGGTGCCAATGACGAGCATTTTGCCGTTGGCCTTGCAGAATTCAGCATTCTCCAGGGTCAGATCCGGAAAGGTGAAGTCGATGAGAACATCGAAATCGTCCTTCACATCGGCCAGGCTTCCGGCCATTTTCACGCCGGTTTTGCCAATACCGGTCATCTCGCCCGCATCGGCGCCGATCAGGCTGCTGCCCGGCTCGACGACCGCAGCGCCCAACTCAAGGCCTTCGGTGCCGTCAACGGCTTCGATCAGGACTTTTCCCATGCGCCCGGCGGCGCCGATGATTGCTACCCTCATGCTCGCGTTCCTTTTTGTCGGGCCGATCAGAATTTCATTTCGTCGAAGAAGCTTTTAACGCCTTCAAACCAGGAGCTCTTCTTCGGGCCATGCTCGGTGCCGTTGCTGCCATCCAGGGTTTTCTGGAACTCTTCCAGCAGTTCTTTCTGGCGCTTGGTGAGGTTCACCGGCGTTTCCACGATCACGCGACACAGCAGGTCACCGGCCGGACCACCCCGAACCGGGCTGACGCCCTTGTTACGCAGACGGAACAGTTTGCCGGTCTGGGTTTCCGCCGGAATCTTCAGCTTCACCCGGCCATCCAGTGTCGGCACTTCGAGCTCCCCACCCAGTGATGCATCAACGATGCTGATGGGCACTTCGCAGTAAAGGTTCCGGCCATCGCGCGTGAAGATGGAGTGTTCTCGCACTGCGATCTGTACATACAGGTCGCCCGGAGGCCCGCCATCGACGCCCATCTCGCCTTCGCCAGAAAGGCGAATGCGGTCGCCGGTGTCCACGCCGGGGGGCACTTTAACTGACAGTGTTTTCTCTTCCTGAACCCGACCCTGGCCATGACAGGCTTTGCACGGGTTCTTGATGATCTGGCCCGAGCCTCGACCCGCTACCGTCGCACACTTCGCATTCACGATGCCCCGGAATCTTGATCTGGACCGTCTTGCCTTTTACAGCTTCCTCCAGATCCAACTCCAAGGTGTAGCGCAGGTCGGCGCCACGGGTGTTGCGGCCACGACCACCGCCACCACCGAAGATATCACCGAACACATCGCCGAAAATATCCGAGAAGCTGGCACCGCCGCCTCCGAATCCGCCACCGCCGGCCTGGCCGTCCACGCCGGCATGGCCGAACTGGTCATAGGCAGCCCGCTTGGACGGCTCTGCCAGTACTTCGTAGGCTTCGCTGGCCTCTTTGAACTTGTTCTCGGCTTCGGTGTCGTCCGGGTTACGGTCGGGGTGGTACTTCATGGCGAGCTTTCGGTAGGCTCGCTTGATTTCCTTCTCGTCCGCGTCCCGGGAAATCCCGAGAATCTCGTAATAATCGCGTTTGGCCATGCTTCTAAAACTCGACGGCGTCGTCAGACTGCTGGCCCTGGGCCTGCTCCTGCCCACCGGCCTGCTGCGCCTGATCAGCCTGATCTGCATACATCTTCTGGGCCAGCTCGGAAGAGACTTCAGTCAGCTTCTGAGTCTTGGCTTCGATGTCTTCCTTGTCGGAACCTTCCAGAGCCTCCTCCAGCTCTTTGATGGAAGCCTCGATAGACTCTTTCTCGCTGTCGCTGACCTTGTCACCGGCATCTTTCAGGGTCTTGCGAACGGCGTGAACCATTGCATCACCCTGGTTGCGCACCTGAACAAGCTCTTCGAACTTGCGATCTTCCTCGGCGTTGGCTTCGGCATCGCGAACCATCTTTTCGATTTCGTCATCGTTCAGACCGGAAGAGGCCTTGATCACGATTGACTGTTCCTTGCCAGTAGCCTTGTCCTTGGCGGACACGTTCAGAATACCGTTGGCGTCGATGTCGAAGGTAACTTCGATCTGCGGTACGCCACGCGGTGCCGGCGGAATGTCTGCCAGGTCGAAACGGCCCAGAGATTTGTTCTGGTTCGCCTGCTTGCGCTCACCCTGAACCACGTGAATGGTCACGGCAGTCTGGTTGTCGTCCGCTGTGGAGAAGGTCTGCGACTTCTTGGTCGGAATCGTGGTGTTCTTCTCGATCAGCGGAGTGGCCACGCCACCCATGGTTTCGATGCCCAGGGTCAGCGGGGTTACGTCCAGCAGCAGCACGTCTTTCACGTCGCCAGACAGAACGGCTGCCTGGATCGCAGCACCCATGGCCACGGCTTCGTCCGGGTTAACGTCCTTGCGGGCTTCTTTGCCGAAGAACTCTTTAACCTTCTCCTGAACCAGCGGCATACGGGTCTGACCGCCGACCAGGATAACCTCGTCGATTTCACCGGCCTTCATGCCTGCGTCTTCCAGAGCCACCTTACAGGGCTCGAGGCTGCGCTGAACCAGGTCTTCCACCAGGGATTCCAGCTTGGCACGGGTCAGCTTCACGTTCATGTGCTTGGGACCGGACGCATCGGCCGTGATGTACGGCAGGTTCACGTCGGTCTGCTGGCTGCTGGAAAGCTCGATTTTCGCTTTCTCGCCAGCTTCTTTCAGACGCTGCATCGCCAGGGAGTCGCCACGCAGGTCGATGCCGCTGTCTTTCTTGAACTGGTCTGCCAGGTACTCGATGATTTTCAGGTCGAAGTCTTCACCGCCGAGGAAGGTATCACCGTTGGTGGCCAGAACCTCGAACTGGTGCTCACCGTCCACGTCGGCAATTTCGATGATGGACAGGTCGAAAGTACCACCGCCCAGGTCGTATACAGCCACGGTGCGGTCACCGCTCTTTTTGTCCAGGCCATAGGCCAGGGCAGCCGCGGTCGGCTCGTTGATGATCCGCTTTACTTCCAGACCGGCGATCTTGCCTGCATCCTTGGTGGCCTGACGCTGGCTATCGTTGAAGTAGGCCGGAACGGTGATAACCGCTTCGGTCACTTTCTCACCCAGGTAGTCTTCTGCAGTCTTCTTCATTTTCTTGAGAACTTCTGCAGACACCTGCGGCGGCGCCATCTTTTCGCCTTTCACTTCTACCCAGGCGTCACCGTTGTCCGCCTTGGTAATTTTATAAGGCACCATCTTGATGTCTTTCTGAACAACATCGTCTTCGAAACGACGACCGATCAGACGCTTGATGGCGTACAGGGTATTGTTCGGGTTCGTTACCGCCTGACGCTTGGCTGACTGGCCAACCAGGGTTTCACCATCATCGGTGTAGGCGATGATGGACGGGGTGGTGCGATCACCCTCGGCGTTTTCAATTACCTTCACCTTATCGCCATCCATAATGGCAACACAGGAGTTGGTCGTTCCCAGATCGATACCGATAATTTTGCTCATTGAGTCACTCCAATTCTTCTGAATGCTTTCCCGGAGGGGATTAGCCTCCGCTGTCGCTATTTACTGGCTATATTGGCGCTTTAATCGGCTTTTCAAGCCTGCTCATCAATTTTTGGTGCGTCTTCCGCCTTGGCGACCATCACCATGGCCGGCCGCACAACCCGACCATTCAGCAGATAGCCTTTCTGAACCACGGCAACCACACTGTTTGGCTCTGCATCAGGCGCGGGCACCATGGACATGGCTTCGTGCTGCTGAGGATCGAACGGTTCGCCCACAGGGTTAAGCTGCTCAACGTTGAACTTCTTCAGACTGGACATGAACAGATTCAGTGTCATTTCCACACCTTCTCGGATGGACGCAACCAACTCGCCCGATTCCTCGTGCCCTTCAGTGCTCTCGACCGCCTTCTCAAGACTGTCCGCAACCGGCAGCAACTCCTTGACGAACTTTTCAAGGGCAAACTTGTGGGCTTTCTCCACATCAATTTCGGCGCGACGCCGAACGTTCTGCATCTCCGCCTGGGAGCGCAGCATCTGCTCCTGAAACTCCTGAACCTGAGCCTTGAGCGCTTCCACTTCGGAGACTTCGCCGTTTTCTCCAGCCTCGCCTTCGGCAGATTGGGCTTCCTCTTTGGCAGCCTCGAGGGCTTCGTTCAGTTCCTCGTGCTCGTTCCGGTTCTCGTCAGTGCTCATGGCAACTCCTGCTTGTTCGAATGCGGCCCGCTGTCAGTGGCCGGTTAAACATGGGCTCCGGCCGCAGCGCGCCGGAAAATGTCGTTGCGAACGGATATGGGGCCCGCTCTTCAGGTTTCAACCACCAGTGCCTGCATTCCTGAAGAAAATCCCATCCGCCGATTTGCAAACAACAAAAACCCTGTATATATTCACAGCAACTGTATACATCCACAGTGTTTTGCCGGTCTCAGGAAAAACGCGGAGGTTATCTGCATGCTGACTCAACTTACGGTTTCCAATTACGCCATCGCCGAACGGGTGGAACTCCAGTTCAACAAGGGCATGACGGCGCTCACCGGCGAGACCGGCGCTGGCAAATCTATCGTACTGGACGCCCTGGGCCTGGCCATGGGCGGGCGCGCAGATGCCGGAGCAGTCCGCCATGGCGCCAAGCGCGCTGATATTACCGCCACCTTCGACGTGTCCGGCATTCCCGAAGCGGGAGACTGGCTCTCCCAGCACGAACTGGATGACGACAACGACTGCATCCTGCGCCGGGTGATCAGCAAGGATGGCCGCTCCCGGGCCTACATCAATGGCCAGCCCTGCCCACTGAACCATTTGAAGGAACTTGGCGGGCTGTTGATGGACATTCACAGCCAGCATCAACATCAGTCGCTGTTACGCAAGGACACCCACCGCAAACTGGTGGACGAGTTTGCCGGCGTTGAAGCCCTGGCCGCCGACACCCGCGAGGCCTGGAAAACCTGGAACCAGATCCGCCAACGGCTGACCGAGCGCCGGCAGAACGCCGACGAAGCGGAGGCCAAGCTGCAACTGCTGCGTTACCAGGTGGAAGAACTGGACCGCCTGGCTCTGGAAGACGGCGAACAGGAACAACTGGAACAAGAGCAGGCGCAACTGAGCCAGGCCGACGCGGTTCTGCACAGCAGCCACCAGGCTGCGCTGCTTTGCACCGAAGATGAGACCAGCGCAGCCGACCTGGTTCGCCAGGCACTGCAACAACTGGAACAGCTTCCCGTGGACTTGCCCGCGCTGGCCGACACCATCCAGATGTTGAACGAAGCCCAGATTCAGATCAGCGAAGCCGGCGACAATCTGCGTCATTTTGTCGAAGATTATGAGGCCGATCCGGCTCGCCTGGCGGAAGTGGAAGAGCGGCTTAGCGCTATTTACCAGATGGCCCGCAAACACCGGATCACACCGGAGGAATTACCGGAATTGCACCAGCGGCTGAGCGCCGAGCTGGCGGAGTTGGACGGCGGCGAAGGCAGCCTGGAACAGCTGGAAGCAGAACTGGAAAGCCAACGAGCACGTTTCGACGATCTGGCCGGCAAGCTGTCAGAAGCCCGCGCCAAAGCTTCATTACCCACCTGAATCGCAGCAACAGCGAAGAACCGATGCCCCACGGCCTGGAAGAGATTGAATTCCTGGTTAGCGCCAACCCGGGGCAACCGGCGCGGCCACTGGCCAAAGTGGCTTCCGGCGGTGAACTGTCGCGGATCAGCCTTGCCATCCAGGTGGTGGTAGCCCAGACCTCAACCACGCCGACGCTGGTCTTTGATGAGGTGGACGTAGGCATTGGCGGTGGCACAGCCGAAGTGGTTGGCCGACTGCTCCGGACGCTTGGCAGCAATGGCCAGGTATTGTGCGTTACCCACCTGCCGCAGGTAGCAGCCCAGTGCCATCAGCACCTGTTTGTCAGCAAGTTTACCGAGCAGGATGCAACCTTCTCGAAAATCGAGACACTGGACAATCAGGGCAGAATCAGTGAAGTGGCGAGAATGTTGGGAGGCGTTGACATGACCGAACACACGATCGCTCATGCCCGGGAAATGTTTTCGAAGGGGCAGGCAACCCATCACTGAGCCGCGAGCTACTTTCCACTACCCCTCTCGATCCTGAGAGCTGTTGGGGCGGGCAAAACCCGCCCCTTTTTTCGTCAGGCTGACTGGATCAGGTTCAGGACTTGATGGGCTTTACGTACAAAATCAGGCTGTGATCGACGATTTCGTAACCGTGCTCTTCGGCAATCTTCTTCTGGCGCTCTTCAATGATCTCGTCGACGAACTCGACGACTTCACCAGTCTGGGTGCAAACCATATGGTCGTGGTGATCGTCGCCAGCCATCTCGAACACGGCGTGGCCGCCTTCGAAGTTGTGGCGGAGAACCAGACCCGCCGCCTCAAACTGGGTCAGCACCCGGTAGACTGTTGCCAGCCCCACGTCATCGCCTTGATCCAGAAGCTTCTTGTACACATCTTCGGCACTGAGATGATGCTCTTCCGCAGTCTCCAGGATGTTGAAGATCTTTACGCGTGGCAGCGTCACTTTCAGACCGACTTTTCGTAATTCGGCGTTTTCAGATGACATGTTACTATTCACTCTTTGGTGTGCCTCACGGCTTCCGGTATGATGAAGCCGCCATTGAACGGTCAACCCGTGTCACACCTGCCTCTGGCAGGCGATTTCAAGATAGAGGATTTCCCCCGGCGATGCAAAAGCTCACAGCTCTGATTCTCACTCTCGTTCTATCCGGTTGCGTTTTCCCCGGCGTTTACAAGATCAACGTCCAGCAGGGAAACATCGTTACCGATGAGGAGCTGACGCAGCTGACCGAAGGCATGCCCCGCAGCCAGGTGCACGCCGTGATGGGAACGCCCCTTATGCTTAACCCCGTGGATCCCTCCCGAGAGTACTACGTGTATACGTTCCAAAGAGAGGGTGGAGACATCCAGGAACAAAGAATTATCGTGTACTACGAAGACGACCAGTACGCCTACTACGAGGCCCAACTGCTGGAAGAAACACCGGCTTACTGAGCCTGGTCTTTCTTTTTCGCCCGGTTCAATCGCGCCTGCTTGGGATCGATCTTCAGCGGGCGATACAGCTCCACCCGGTCGCCTTCACGCAATTCGTGGGCGGCCGGATCTTTGATCACCTTTCCGAACACACCCATATCGATGGTGTCAGGATCAATTTCCGGAAAAATATCGGTGATTCCGGACAGCTTGGCGGCCTCAAGAGCAGTCGTTCCCTCTGGCACATTCACCGGAACAATTTCCTGCCGGTCAGGCCTTGCATAGGCCACTTCCACCTGAATCATGCATTCTCCTTCCGGTACAACTCATCGGCACGACGACAGAATGCATCCACCATGGTATTCGCCGCCTGACTGAATACCGGCCCGAAGGTCATCCTTGAGAGCGATCCGGAAAACTCGAACTCCAGCGTAAGGACCACTTTGCAGGCGTTCTCATCCAGGGATTTGAAGTGCCAACGGCCCGTCAGGTTGCGAAAAGGGCCGTCCACCAGATTCATCTCGATTGCCTCTGGCATCAGTAGCTGATTTCGGGTCGTCAACTTGTGGCGAACTCCACCCTTGGCGATCTCCAGGGACGCAGTTATCTGCTCTGGCTCCTGCTCGTGAATTTCCGCTCCCGCACACCAGGGCAGAAACTCCGGGTAACGGGCAATATCGTTGACCAGGTGAAACATGCGCTCGGCGGAGTGCATAACCAAAGCTGTTTTATCAATCTGATGGGGCATTGGAACCGGTTGTCCTGCTTGCAAACACGCTGTGAAAAGGTTGCAGACTTCTGGAAAGGAAGACAGCCTTAATCACACGCTATGATAAAGGATATCGTCCTGTTTTGGGGCTTTTTCGCCTGGCTTACCACCGCCTTCGTCCTTTTCGGACGACTTCTGGTCGGCCGCAGGCGTCGCCCTGTCTCCTTCCGCCTGCTCATCGGATTCTGCTGATGTGCCAGCAGGCGAACGATCGGTCGATGGCGCCTCCTCAACCTCTGAGAGCAAGCTTGCGGGCCGTTCGCACCAGGCCGCCGCATTGCCATTGCTGCAAAGATTGGCAAGTGAAAAGGCCGTGTACTGCACCCCTATCCAGGCGACGACCAGAGGCAGTACAAGGCGCATCACCCAAAACCAGATGCCGGTAAACAGCTTCGGTGCAGCGCCCAGCATGGTACCGGAAAGATGCCTGGTCAGGCACCAGCCTGTAAACAGCGCTACCAAGATGGCCACAAGGGGAATCAGCAAACCACCGGTGACCAGTTCAAGCCAGCGGAACAGGGTAGCGCCGCCAACGCGCTGTTCGGCCCAGACATTGAATGAGAGCAGTGAGGCAAGCCCCGCCAGCCACACTGCCAGGCCAATGAGCAACACCGACAGTTTTCTCGGCGCGCCGGTCCACTCCCGGAACCAGCCAACAATCGGCTCAAGCAGATTCAGGGATGTGGTCCAGACAATCAGCACTACCAGCAAAAATACGGCCGCAATCACGAACTGGCTTGCCGGCAAATGGGCCAGAGTGACCGGCATGGAGACGAACAACAGGCTGAAGCCTCGCTCACCGTCAAAGCTGTTGCCGTCGCTCGCAATCGCGAAGATCATCAGGCCTGCCAGGATGGCCACCAGGGTATCCATCAGCACCACCGCCAGAATCGAGCGCTTCAGACGGGTGTGGGAGGTGGTGTAGGAACCCAGTATGGCCCAGACCTTCTCCCCGACCTGTTCAGTGGCCTCAGGGAAGCGAATGCCTACGCCG
>LULL01001177.1_pt1 | contig 10756 bp, 10 predicted proteins | sample 728161 | NCBI WGS metagenome assembly LULL01 (sample SAMN03860290, study PRJNA289734) | marine metagenome | biome: seawater column; feature: ocean; material: water; isolation source: Red Sea water column Station 149 - depth 500m | place: Saudi Arabia: Red Sea | collected 2011-10-15 | depth 500 m
GGTACAACAGTGTTACAGGCGGCTCAAGAGCTCGGTGTGGATGTCGATTCGGTGTGCGGGGGTCGAGCAATCTGTGGGCGTTGTCAGGTACTTCTCAGTGAAGGTTCATTTCCCAAGCACGGAATCGAGTCGAATCTGGCCAATCTATCAGCCCGCAGTGACAGTGAATTGGAATACGGCCGACAGCAATCGCTTGCCCAAGGTCGCCGCCTGGGTTGTTCGACCAAAATTCTGGGCGATGTGGTCATTGACGTGCCGGCCGATAGCCAGGTCCACAGGCAGGTTGTACGTAAAAGGATTGAAGTACACGACATTGATGTGAATCCCTTGGTGCGTCTGCATTACTTGGAAGTTCCTGAACCGAATATGCATGAGCCCGCGGGTGATTTGCAGCGGGTATTCGACGAGCTGGAGTTTGAATGGGGATTGACCGGTCTTGGTTGTGATCGGCACGTGCTTGAGGTGCTACAGCAGAGTCTTAAATCTGGTGGTCGAAAAGTCACTGTCGCTGTCTTTCGACAGAAGCAGATCATAGCGACCTGGGCCGGATTCAAAGATCGCGCTTTGGGCATGGCAGTCGATGTCGGATCAACCACGATAGCAGTGCATTTGTGTGATCTTTCGTCTGGTGAAGTCCTGGCTTCCTCGGGCATGATGAACCCACAGATCCGCTTCGGTGAGGACCTGATGAGCCGGGTATCCTATGTCATGATGCACCCTGGCGGCGACAAGGAAATGACACAGGTGGTGCGGGCTGCGATCGTCGAACTGGCGCAGGAAGTCTGTCGGCAGGCCGGCTATGACACTACCGACGTACTGGATGCGACCTTTGTTGGTAACCCTGTTATGCACCATCTGTTGCTGGCAATCAGCCCGATAGAACTCGGTGGTGCGCCCTTTGCTTTAACAACTGATCAGGCGATCGAGTTCAAAGCCAGTGAGTTGGACCTCGACCTGCACCCCGGGGCGAGGTCTTATGTTTTGCCTTGTATTGCCGGCCATGTCGGTGCAGACACGGCCGCGGTGGTCTTGTCTGAAGCACCTTATTTACGTGAGGAGATAACGTTGCTGGTTGATGTTGGTACCAATGCGGAAATCGTGTTGGGAAATAGACATCGGATGCTTGCGGCAAGCAGTCCAACCGGACCGGCTTTCGAGGGTGCTCAGATCAGTTGCGGGCAAAGGGCTGCACCAGGTGCAATAGAGCGAGTGCGTATTGATCGCGATACGCTTGAATCTAGATTCAAGGTGATCGGTTCGGACCTTTGGTCAGATGAAACAGGTTTTGATCAAAGTATTGCCGATTACGGCGTAACGGGTATTTGCGGTTCTGGGATTATCGAGGTCATTGCGGAAATGGTGCTTTCAGGAATTTGCTCCAGCGATGGCGTGATTGATGGTGCTCTGGCAAATCGATCTAGTTCGATCGTTTCTGATGGACGGACTTTCTCCTATTTGTTATATGACCAGAGTGTGACCCTACAAATCACACAGAATGACATTCGAGCGATTCAACTGGCAAAGGCTGCACTATACGCAGGAATTCGATTGTTGATGGATGGTCTTGGCATAGAACAGGTCGATCGAATTCGTCTTGCTGGTGCATTTGGTTCTCACATCGATGTGATGTACGCCATGGTATTGGGCTTGATTCCGGATTGTGATCTTGACAATGTCACATCCGCAGGAAACGCTGCGGGGACTGGTGCGCATATCGCACTGGTTGATCAGAATGCCCGCCAGGAAATAGAAAAAGAGGTCCGACGGATAGAAAAAATAGAAACAGCTGTGGAACCACGATTCCAGGAGCATTTTGTCGCGGCGATGGCAATTCCACATCAGACCGCAGACTTCCCACAGTTGGCAAAGGTAGTAACGCTTCCAAGCCGGAAAGATGCATCGCAGAATAGTGGCAAGACTTCAAGGCGTAAACGCCGTCAGCGCAACTGAGCTACGGTTAGTTGCACTGATAGATTTGCCTGGATACTCTGTGTTGTTCAGACGCGAGATCATCAATACTTGCCGGAGTAATGAGTGAATTCCACGATACTTGCCGAAGTGCCTATTTTTTCGGGCCTGAAACAATCAGACCTTGATCAACTTGCTCAATGTTCGACCCGCAGCTGGTTTAAGCGGGGGAGTGTTATCGTTACGGAAGGAGACCCAGCTGATGGGCTTTATGTCGTGGTCAGCGGACGAATCAAGGTTCTTTTGGGTGACAATGATGGAAAAGAAGTGGTTCTAACGGTCGAATCTGCAGGGGCATGTTTTGGTGAGATCGCCCTGCTGGATGAAGAACCCAGATCGGCATCGGTCGCCGTGCTGGAAAACACTGAACTTTTGATTATTTATAGAGATCAGTTTATGGATCTATTGGATAATCATCCTGAATTTGCTCGATCACTCATTCACTCACTGGCCCATATGGTTAGGCGATTGACGAAGAACGTGGAGGGCCTTGCACTGAAGGATGTTTATTGTCGAATTGTAGATCTACTCGAGCGCAGATCGGTGGTCGCAGACGATGTACGTGTTGTCAACGAGCGCCTCACACACCAGCTTATCGCTGACATGATTGGTGCTTCCAGGGAGATGGTGAGTCGGATCATGAGCGATCTGGTCAAAGGAGATTATATTAGTGTTACATCGGAACAGATTCGCATTAACAGGCGCCTCCCATCCGGCTGGTGACTGGACGTAAAGAAAGCGACATTCGGGATTAATTCAGATGGCAGAAGGAACACTTCGAAAAATGCGTACCGAACTGGTCGACCCGGTTCATTACCGGTTGCCGGTGGGAGAAACGCTGATCGATTTGAATTCGCTGCTTGGTCAGGAGATCTCCCTCATTTATTCCGGAAGAATATTTTGTATTGAATGCGGTCGTAAAACGAATAAAAGCTTCAATCAAGGGTATTGTTTTCCCTGTTTACGTCGGCTGGCTGCATGCGATACGTGTATCGTCAGGCCTGAACTGTGTCATTACCATGAAGGCACTTGCAGGGAACCGCAGTGGGGAGCGACCCATTGTATGCAACCTCACGTAGTCTATCTTGCCAATTCTTCCGGCCTGAAAGTGGGGATCACACGTAAAACACAAGTGCCAACACGCTGGATAGACCAGGGTGCGATTCAGGCATTGGCGATCGCTGAGGTGGATACCCGGCTGCAGTCGGGTCTGATGGAGACCGCCTTAAAAGGCACAATCAATGATAAAACGGACTGGCGCCGAATGCTGAAAGGCGGACAAACCGAGATCGATCTCAAGTTCGAATGGGAACAACTGCGAATATCTAGCGAAGCATTAATCACAGATAGCCAGTTACAGTTTGGTGCATCGACTTTTCGCCTGAAAGAGCAGGAAGAGCCGATACGGATTTTTTATCCGGTTTTACGCTACCCGGAAAAAATAAAGACGTTTAATTTTGATAAGGAAAAGAGTGTAAGGGGCACTCTAGAAGGGATCAAAGGGCAATATCTGATTCTAGATCAGGGCGTTTTGAATATTAGAAAGTTTGCTGGATACGAAATCTCATTCACAGTGTACTAGTGGCCAGACTAGCATAGCGATAACTGGCAGAGGGGATCAATTCTGACGAGCGATATTCATTCTAGGATCCGTGACCGATCCCCAACGACCATGAACTACTTCGTTTCCCGGGCAGGGGTTAGCTGGCACGTTGAATGAAAGTAGCATCGATAGAACCGCTAGTGCACTGCCCACCAGGAATACTGCTGACGGTGAGATAAGCCATAGAAAGCCTAATACAGCAGGCAAGATCACCGCAGCGATGTGATTAATCGTAAAACCAACACCAGCAGTCGCTGCAATATCGGCTGGATCGGCAATTTTTTGGAAGTAGGTTCGAATTGCTATGGCAAGTGCAAAGAAGAAATGGTCGATGATGTAAAGACCAGCGGCTATACCGGCGTTGTTCACAAAAGCGTAGGCTGTAAAGACAATCGTAAGCCCGACATACTCGAAAATTAGAATTCGCCGCTCACCTATATTACCGATCAATCGCCCCAAACGGGCGGCGAAAAGCATGTTGAGTACTGCATTCACCAGAAATAGTATTGAAATCGTTGCGACATCAAATTCAAATTTTTCGACCATCAGAAATCCCGCAAACACGATAAATATTTGGCGCCTTGCACCCGAGAGAAACGTGAGGGCGTAATACAGCCAGTATCGTCGACGGAGTACCATCCGACGGTTCTGTCTCACCTTTACAGGAAACTGCTGAAACAACAGCCAACAAACTAAGCCGATTACAGCAGTTGCACCACCACCCCAAAAGTAGACAAGCGAGAAATCAACACCTAGAACTTCGAACGTAATCCAGATAAAACCATAGATCACGATAGAGGTAAATGCGCCCACCGCGATCACCCTTCCAAGTAACTCAGGCGCCTTGTCCTTATCGATCCACTGTAGACACAATGAGGAATGAACAGTCTCAAAGTAGTGATATCCAAGCGACATCACCACGGTAGTGACATACAGCCCGATAACACTTGGAAACCACCCGGTCACCAGCGTGCCCACGCCCAGCAACAGCAACGACACATAGGCTATGGTCTGCTCCCGAAATAGAAATAAAAGAAAGACCACTAGGAACGCGAGGAATCCTGGAACTTCACGGAGGCTTTGCAGAATACCCATCTCCGCACCGCTGAAGGCAGCGCGCTCGATCGCAAAGTTGTTGAGCAGTGCCTGCCATGTTGCAAAGCTCAGGGGTACAGCAGCCGCCATAATCAAAAGGAGATATTCTGGTCGGTCTCGAAATCTGGACAAATTCATATCTGATCGATTGGTCAGTCCATCAAATACACCAGTGAATTAGTGGATCAGACGGTCAGTTTATGGGTCGGATACTGGTCGATCATACCCGGTCGCTAAACGATGTTAGAGTTGTACGGTAGCATATCCTGCCGTTCGAGTGAGTGGTCACCAGATGAGCGATACTCTGAAAAAACCGACAGTTGGGTTTTTCGTAACCTGCCTCGTAGATATTATGAGGCCAAGGGTTGGGTTTGCAGCCGTTAGGTTACTGGAGCAGGCCGGTTGTGAGGTAGAGGTGCCACGCAGTCAGAGTTGTTGCGGTCAGCCTGCCTACAACAATGGAGATGAGGCCAGCAGTCTCGTGATTGCAAAGCAGATCATCAAAGTCTTTGATCAGTTTGACTATATCGTTGTCCCCTCAGGGTCGTGCGCAGGAATGTTCAGTGAACATTTTCCGAGACTGTTCAGATACGACTTAGATTGGCTTCATCGAGCTCAGCGAATAGCAGCCAAGACATGGGAGTTAACCCGCTTTTTGGTGGAGGTCATGGGGGTAGATTCGTTGGATTCGTGTTATCCAGCAAAGTGTGCCTATCACGACTCGTGTTCAGGTCTGCGTGAACTTGGGATTCGGGAGCAGCCACGGCAGCTATTGTCTTTGGTCAAGGGCCTGTCATTGGCAGAACTTAACGACCGAGACGTCTGTTGTGGATTTGGGGGGACGTTCAGTGTCAAGTATCCGGAAATCTCTACTCGGCTGGTGTCAAACAAGGCTTCTAATCTAGAACAGACCTCAGCAGATGGGTATTGCTGAGCCGGAGGATGAGGCATGACCCAGGCGGCTACTTCTGCAGCAGTTTTTAAGAGTAAGGCACGGGAGGCACTGTCTGATCCTGCATTACAGCAGGCGATGGATCGGGCGAAAGGTGGTTTTGTCGGTGCAAGGCGGATTGTTGTCGAGGACCTGGCGGAGTTTGATTCCCTACGTGATACAGCCCGGGATATCAAAGATCATGTACTCAACCATCTGGATCTCTATCTTGAACGCTATGAGCGCAAGACGATTGAGAATGGTGGTCATGTTCACTGGGCGCAGACGGCCGAAGAAGCCTGCCAAATTGTCAGGAAGATATGTCTCGATGCTGATGCCCGACTCGTCGCGAAAGGTAAGTCGATGGTATCCGAAGAGATGGGACTCAACACAGTGCTTGAAGAGGCCGGCATTGAAGTTGCCGAAACTGATCTAGGTGAATACATTATTCAGCTTGCAGGTGAGTCACCCAGCCACATCATCGCCCCGGCGATTCATAAGACCCGGGAGCAGATCACCGAACTGTTTTACGAAAATCACAAGAGTCATGGATTTTCTGAACGGGTCACACGCCGGGAAGCCATCGTAAACGAAGCACGCGGTGTACTGCGTAGCGTATTTGCCCGCGCCGACGTCGGTATTACCGGCGCTAATTTTTTGATCGCCGAGTCTGGTGCAAATGTCATTGTCACGAACGAGGGAAATGGAGATCTTTCCAGCACCTTGCCTCCCGTTCAGATCATTACAGCAGGCATCGAGAAGGTCATCCCCTCACTGGATGATCTTTCTACGTTCCTACGAATTCTGGGCCGCAGCGCCACTGGCCAGGAAATGTCTGCCTACACGACTTTATATACAGGACCGCGTCGCGAGGGTGAGGTCGAAGGCCCGACGGAATACCATGTCGTACTATTGGACAATGGTCGATCTACAATGCTGGCTGGGCGTTATCAGTCAATGTTGCGTTGTATACGCTGCGGTGCTTGTTTGAACCACTGTCCGGTATATTCAGCAGTTGGGGGCCATGCTTACGGTTGGGTCTATCCAGGTCCTATGGGGTCAGTGCTCACGCCACTCATGCAGGGGTTTGATCGGTCGTACGATCTACCCAACGCCTGTACCCTGAATGGTCGCTGTAATGAGGTGTGTCCGGTGCGAATTCCATTGTCAGACATGCTTCGAAAACACAGATTTGAGCAGTATCGTCGAAATCTCAACCCGTGGCTGGGCAGACGCCTGTTGTCGTTGTGGGCCTGGTTTGCACGTCGGCCAAGACTCTACCAGGGTATGGTCGCACTACCTGTCTGGCTGATGAACCGTTTTGGTAGAGGACAGGGTGTCCTACGTAGATTGCCGGGTGCGGGTAGATGGACAGCGAGTCGCGATATGGCAGTGCCGGAAAAGCGTACTTTTCAGGCTCAGTGGCAGGCCAAAAGAGACAATGACACATGACCGACTCGAGGAACGATATTCTTCAGGCTGTGCGGTCCTCTCTGGCTGTAGGAAAACAGCGTTCCCCCAGTCGCGTCGAATTGGTAGAAAAACGGATCTCGGCATCCCGGGCTCACGTTCAGCCCTTCGTAGAAGATTCACTGATACAGCGATTTTGTGACAAGCATGCTGCCGTCCACGGCACCTATGAACGCGTAGCGGGCCTGGTTGAGGTGCCGCCTGCGATACTGCGTCACCTGGCCGCCATAGATAATCCTAAAGAACTTCTGGTTGGGCAGGGAGAACTGCTGGATGCGGTGTTGTGGCCCGATGATATTTCCGTAGAAAAGCGTCCTGCAACAGTCGAAGATTCAGTGGCAATCAGCGAAGCTTATGCCGGTATTGCCGAGACAGGTACTCTGGTGCTCCTCAGCGGAGAACAACGGTGGACTTCCCATAATTTCCTGCCCGATGACCATATCATTATTTTGGATTCGGCCTTAATTATGAGACACCAGGAAGATATTTGGGCACGACTGCGTGCGTTGCCAGACGGATTGCCACGTGTAGTGAACCTGATTACAGGACCGTCAAAGACAGCAGATGTCGAACAGACGGTACAGTACGGTGCTCACGGGCCACGCAGACTTCATCTTATCGTGGTCGAGGGTTAATTTACCCGGCCAGTGTGGGATTGGACCACGATATAATCGCTATCAACTGATCGGAGATTCCAAATCGCTTCGACATGCTAAGTACAGTTAAGTGATTAGCCAACGGGTCGACCAATGAATTTTGAGCGACAGAGTTCCTACGAGCGAGCCGAGTTGTTAGCGTGCGGCCACGGCCAGATGTTCGGTGAAGGGAATGCACACTTGCCTTTGCCGCCGATGTTGATGTTCGATCGCATCACACATATCTCTGACAAGGGGGGCGCTTATGGCAAGGGTGAAGTGATCGCGGAACTGGACATTGATCCGGAACAGTGGTTCTTTGCGTGTCACTTTGAAAATGACCCCGTGATGCCAGGTTGTCTGGGAGTCGATGCCCTCTGGCAGTTGGTGGGGTTTTTTCTCGGTTGGAAGGGGGGGCCGGGACACGGTCGCGCGCTGGGTTCAGGGGAAATACGCTTTACCGGGCAGGTAACGCCGGACTGCAAATTAGTGCGTTACCAGCTGTCGCTGAAAAGGGTCGTGATGAGAAAGCTTTTCATGGGTATTGCAGATGGTCAGGTCGAGGCCGACGGAAAGGTAATCTATACCGGGAAAGATCTCCGCGTTGGCTTATTCGCCGGCTCAGATTCCGGAGGTGAGATATGAGACGAGTGGTTGTGACGGGCATAGGCATTGTGTCGAGTATCGGGACCAGTCACCAGGCAGTAGCTGCCGCTCTTCGACACGGTAGTTCCGGTATTGTCTACAGTGAAGAATACGAGGAACTTGGCTTTCGATCGAGGGTCTGCGGCAGTATTGATATTGATCTAACGGAAGAAATTGACCGAAAGGTGAAGCGGTTTATGGGTGATGCCGCGGCCTACAACTATCTGGCAATGCGTGATGCTCTGGAAGATTCGGGCCTAGAAGATGGCATGATATCGAATCCGCGAACGGGGTTAGTCGTAGGCTCCGGTGGCGGGTCACCTGAGAATATTGTCGAGGCCGTGGACTCACTTCGGGCGAAGGGCGTGAAACGGGTGGGACCCTATATGGTGACGCGAACTATGGCCAGCGGCACGGCAGCATGTTTAGGGACGGCGTTCAAAATCAAAGGTGTGTCTTATTCGATCAGTTCAGCCTGCGCCACCAGCGCCCACTGCATCGGCAACGCCGCTGAACAGCGCCTCGCGAACCTATGATGCCCACAGGGATGGCTTCGTGGTTTCGGGTGGTGGTGGTGTATTGGTTATGGAAGAACTCGAACACGCAGTAAAGCGCGGCGCAAAAATCTATGCCGAGTTGGTAGGATATGGTGCAACTTCTGACGGTTTCGACATGGTGCAACCCTCAGGAGAGGGCGCGGTTCGGTGCATGCGCCAGGCATTAGAAGGAGTAGAAGAATCTGTTGACTATGTAAATACCCACGGAACGAGTACACCGGTTGGCGATATTCGGGAACTCAATGCTATTGCAGAAGTGTTCGGTGACCAGATACCACCCATCAGTGCGACAAAGTCTCTTACGGGGCATGCGCTTGGCGCAGCGGGTGTTAACGAAGCGGTCTATTCGTTGCTGATGCTTGACGGTGACTTTATAGCAGGGTCTGCCAATATTTCCACGCTCGACCCCGAGGCCGAGGGATTCCCAATTGTGCTGACGTGCCAGGAAAATGCAGGTTTGAACGTGGTGATGTCAAACAGTTTCGGATTTGGTGGCACCAACTCGACATTGGTGTTCCGGTCAATGAATCGGGATAACGCGTAAGTCTTTGGACCGGTAGACCCGTGCGGCAGGATCAGTTATCGGTAAACCGATTTTGAATATAGTTTTCCACCCGCTCTAGGAATTGAGCGGCAATATCGTCGCCACGGAGGGTGACTGTTTTCTCCCCATCTTCGTAAACCGGCGCGACAGGGTGTTCCCCACTGCCTGGAAGACTAATTCCGATGTCGGCATGGCGGCTCTCGCCCGGACCATTGACGACACAGCCCATGACCGCCACAGAGAGCGACTCTACACCGGGATACTGCAGGCGCCACAGAGGCATCTGCTGTTTGAGGTGAGACTGCACCTGACTTGCCAGCTGCTGAAAGAAGTCGCTGGTTGTCCTGCCACATCCTGGACATGCTGTGACCTGCGGGCTAAAGGAACGAAGACCCATGCTCTGCAGCAGATCCTGTGCGACGCGGACTTCGCGCGTGCGATCACCTCCCGGTTCTGGTGTCAGTGACATCCGGATGGTATCCCCAATACCTTCTTGGAGCAGGATAGACAGAGCAGCTGAAGAGGCGATGACGCCTTTATCGCCCATGCCAGCTTCGGTCAGTCCTAAATGTAGCGGCATGTCGCTTCGCTTGGAGAGATCGCGGTACACTGCGATGAGATCCTGCACCCGACTGACTTTGCATGAGAGGATGATGGCATTGTGTGCCAGTCCCTCGTGTACGGCGAATTCAGCGCTTTGCACAGCAGATTCTACCAGTGCATTTCGGGTGACTTCCGCGAGTGATTTTGGGGTTGGCTGGGCAGCGTTTTCGTCGAGCTGGTGTGCAAGAAGATTCTGATCTAGAGATCCCCAATTAACCCCGATGCGAATCGGTTTTCCGTAGCGACAGGCAATTTCGATCATTTGTCTGAACTGGCTGTCGTGACGGTCACCCCGTCCCACGTTGCCGGGATTGATGCGGTACTTGGCAAGGATTTCTGCACACGCTGGATATTTGGCCAGAAGTTTGTGACCGTTGTAGTGGAAATCGCCTACCAGTGGTACTGTGCAGCCTGCCGCATCAAGTCGTTTGCGAATGTCTTCGACTGCCGCTGCTGCTTGTTCCGTGTTGACGGTAATTCGAACGAGCTCTGATCCTGTTTCGGCCAGCTGAATGACCTGTTCAGCGGTCGCCGCACTGTCGGTGGTATCGGTATTGGTCATCGACTGTACGACAATGGGTGCATCACCTCCGACCCGGACACCCCCTATACGAACCTGCCGGGTGATTCGGCGCACAATGCGGTTGGTTTCCAGCATGGGTTACCTTAAGTTGGACAACAAAATAATATTGTACCGTGCTGCTT